>Ga0214479_100200_pt1 | contig 37652 bp, 24 predicted proteins | sample M1_20Mar14CPVII9_5_FD_165054 | JGI IMG/M metagenome (GOLD analysis project Ga0214479, IMG submission 165054) | Marine eukaryotic communities from Monterey Bay, California, United States - M1_20Mar14CPVII9sort6BwellE14 | ecosystem: Environmental > Aquatic > Marine > Unclassified | place: USA...
ATATCGTAGTAACTAACGCAGTTGCAGTGTATATCTCCAGCGGATATTGTACAATGATACATAGTTATGATGTCCCTGACGTGGTTTATTATCAACTATTGTGCTTTTGGAGTAGCGGCCTTCTGAACGTAGTACTTCGTTTGTCATGGTGAACTTAGAGATTTGTAAGAGTTACCCATTTACTCTGGACTCCCTATTAAAAAGGTAACATTCTGAGTTAATATTGTTCGAAGCTACTCGCATCGTACCCTCTTCATCCACATCTTGGTATGTCATCACACTTAGTATTGGCTCAAGTGGTGCGTTGTATGCTGTGTTTAATTGAAGCGTAATATTCCATACTAAACAATCTTCTAATTCATACTCATACCACAACAATTAAAGGTACTGAAGTGTTGCCGCCGATTTACGACAACTAACACTCGTCACACCTTCTTCTTCCTAAAGTAGTTCTAGCTATTACAATTGCCCCATCCTATCCGAATGGGTGGCACATTATTGTTGGCAACGTTCAACAGAAAGGGCCTGCAAAAGGCTGCATTGTCCGCAATGAATAACACGGGTCTTGTAGGAGCCTCCTCGTCGTTGACCTCGGCTAATGATGTTTCCTCTATTGAAACGAAACTCAACAATCTAAACCTAGGCTCTTCATTTGTCGTGGGAACAAGTAACGACACATCGTCTATTCCCGAAGAACGAATGTCCAACAGATTGCAAGAAACTCTACGCAACGATCCCGGTCTCAACTGTTTAAAGGATCAATTATCACGAGTTAATGACCAGATACAAATGCATGAAGAATGGAAGTTGAGGGTAGCCAAAGCGGAGAAAGAATGTAAACATGATATGGAGGCCAAAGCAGCAAAGGCAAACGAGGCCAAATCCCAGGCTACATCAACAGCAAATCCTTGGGTCAAGTATTAGTAAGATCGTATTGTTTGTGATGTAATTTGAAGCGTAATCTTACTCCTCTACTCAATAATCATTCATGTTTCTCTGATGTATATAACTCAAACTCAGTGATGATGAGGTCGGTGCTGATTACTGGTACAATACTGTAACGAATGAGGCATCGTGGCTTCCACCTCAGCATCAAACATAATAATATAACACCCAACATCCTACTTTTTGATACCCTTGGTGGACAATGATTGCTTGGTATACCGTTCAATCTTCTGTACAAGGATTCTACGACCATTAACATGATTAATCAACTTATCAACACAATCCTTCATTTGTTTCTCTTGACCCAGTATCCACTGTTTATATGAATTCATCTTCTCTACTTGTTCTTCATGTTTAGTACAACATTCTTTTAATTTGGTATAAATCATTTCAACATCAAAGGCCTTGAATTTAAATTCAGATGGGAGGGGTACATCTTCATCAAAATTGGCTGCACCTTCTCGATTGGTCAATACTACACATCCTGCTAAAGCTGCTTCTCGTGGTAGTCGGTCCATGCCTGGATGTGGACCAAAGTCAATATACTAAAGCAAGGGTGGGGGGAAAGTTGAATATCAGAAACCGCACATGAAGCTTCTTTACAAGATTATACACACAAAGAAGAGAATCTTACCACCTTACTCCGTTTCAATAAAGCAACAACCTCCTTCTCCGTCATTCTCTCTCGTCCACCATGTCCTTTACCAATTGGATGGAATTTTAATCCACCACCAACTACACTACCATCTAATGCATTAGGCTTGGTTTTACCAACGGCACGTTTAATAATCTCATCTGTGTAATGTTGTCCTTTTGCGGTGTTGTATACCACGTCTACATCTCGTACTACTTCTTTTCCTTCTTTGCTATCGTTGTTGTTATTTAATATTGTTGGTGCAAATGATGCTGAAGCATATGAGATAAACTCACTCATATTCATTACATTCAATATATCATCCTCCAAGTTACCAGTACCCTTCATATTCGTACCGCTTTTCAGCATACCCTCAACATAACTCTTAGCATATTTACTCTGTACTAAATGTAATACATCTTTTCTTAATTGGAATTGATTAGGTAAAAATCTACCATTGTTATTATTTACTGATAACCACCATATTGCAATTTGATACTTCTTCTCTTGCTTCTGTTGCTGTTGTTGTAATTGTGAAGAATTGTTAGAAGTAGTGGCAATGGAGGGTGGTTGTAATGAATCAATTAAATGTGTCCAACATTCTGGCCATATGATTAATTCGGATGTATATTCCTCCCTCTCTTCTTCACTCTCTTCTTTCTTCTCTTCATTCTTCTCTTTCGTCTTATTGCCATGAACACCATCTATAGTATAACTAACATCCACCTCCCTTTTCCTTTGTTGTAAAAACAATGTCATACTATTATCAATCGATGATGATATAGGAGGTGCATTATATTTATTATATTTAATAGATTTAGCATTTGACGATGTGATATGTTCGACTGTATTATTATTACGTTCACGGAGGTAGAGCATGTATGCTTTTATTACTTTTTTCTTTGGCTGCTGCTGCTCTGTTGTCTTTGTGGTATCGTTGTTGTTGGAAGCGACGGTAGATGGCTTCCTATCATCTTTGGTAAACAAAGCTCTACCAAATTCATCACACTTTGTAACTTCTTTTGTTACATCATCATTATCATCATCGACCTCATAGGTATACTCACCAACATTAATCATATGACATAATTGATGTAAGGCTTCTGGACCGCCAGTCTCGGTATATGCTGGACATGCTATATAAATTGTTTTTATTGGTTTTGTTGGATATTTATATTGTTTGTTATGTTGTTGTGAAATAGTGGTATTGTTTGACGTTTTTGTACCTTGATTATTGGTAGTGGCAGCCTCAAAGATTGATCGAGTACGTTTCTTATTGCCTGATGATGAAGTAGTATTAGTAGTAGATGAAGTAGTTTGACCACCTCTTGATGTATTGCTAAGTGATGTCGCCTGTTGTGTAGTTTGTTTAAACTGATTCAACAAAGATGAAAAGCCAGACATTTTATTGATGATGTGATATGCAATGGATTATGTTGTTGTTGTTGTCTTTATGCACCGGACTAGTATAAACTCTATGTACATAGAGACAGTTCATTGCTGCTGCTGTTGAGTGTTGAGGATGAGGTGATTATTTTATGAGAGTTTGAGTTAGGAGGGTTCTGTAGATTTATGTGGATCTACAGTATCGACCTTAACCCAAAGCATGGGGATAATGAGGATACCGAGTCATTGGTATCCTTTCCTTGAAGTTGATAGTCATTATTGAGGCTTGTCGTTTAGTCTTAGTAGGAAAGCAAAGCGGTATTAGTTATCCTAGTAGATGATAGGCCAAAATGTATGCGATCCTTGCGCAACATATCACGAAGAAGAAGGAGGCTACTTTGCCATACCCGTGCAATTGCAATACATTTAGTTTCATTATCAATGTCAATATTTATATCAACAACTATATTTATATCGATCATCATCGATTATCATCAATATGACGACCATGCATCATCATCCTCTTCATCATCATCCTCACCATCCTCAACATCATCCTCATCAACGACGTCGACGATCCGTCACATTCTCCGAGACTAGTCAACAAATCCTAGTACGTGACCTATCGAATACATCAGAGAAAGATACGCTTTGGTACAGCTCGGGCTCGGAAGACTTGACAGCCTCGAAAGCCAATCTATTATATTGCAAAGACAAGGTTAGAGAATCAATTTCCAATCGACTTACGCCTTCAGCAAGCTCCATCCTCGGAGTAGAGAAATACCTCACAGAACAGCTCACAAACGAGTATATGAATCGACGGCATATGTTGAGAAAGAGAGTAGATGGCAAGAGATGATAATAAGAAGCAAGCAACAACGACAACAACAACAACATACCGACTGTAATGATATGACGATTAAAAGATTAGCCTATGATGATCAGTTAGTCGATACATTAGCACGGATATCCTTAGAGCACAGTAGATGGGCATATGAACGAGCACGAGCGGCGGCTTTGTTTCTTCAGCAGGATCAAGAACAAGAGGATGTCAAGCGGTTGCAAACAGCAGCAGAAGCAAATGGTATAAGTCATATATGCATATATTACGATCTTGAAAGTTTTGACAGGACAATTAGATATGTATAGAATAGAGATGTACAGAAAGTTAGGAGCTTGTACTTAGAAGATAGAGCAAGTTAGGAGCTTCCAAGTTTAAAGTAAGCAAGTAGAGAAGATATCTAGTCTAGTACTGTGGTATAGAAGTATGAATACGAGTACAAGATATCTGTTATTATAATGTTGATCAATATCTAAGTCTATTTGATAGAAGATTAGAATAAGATAAGACAAGATCAAGAGAGGACAAGTAATATGATCGACATCGAGCTAGGTTATGTTTGAATAGTCCCCCGAGCTCAATAAGACAGAGAGCTTTGCTTTTCATACGTGTCTATCTCTCTAACTCCTTCTTGAAGGCAGATCGTGTATTACTGTACATAGTACATATAATCAACACGCTAGCACGGCATCAAAAACAAACGAAAGGGCAGTCCAGGGATGACCTCTAAAAAAGTGCAAGGTTATGACCTTTTGACCTTAAGGATAATGAGTAACGAGGAATAGCGAGGGATATGGTCAATCCTGGCTGAACTTCGTACCCAACATATTATACACACTAATTATTACTGCTGGTAGGTACTTTCTTTCTGAATAGTGACGCACTGATGATTTTAGCTCGAAATTGGGGTCATAGCGACCCTATGTGTCTCTAATTATTCACATTGTTAGTGATGTGGTTGAGAGGCAAGATGATAATGCCTCATAATACGATCGACGATCAGTAATTGAGTTGCAAAGGCACATATAGATAAACGAAGTACTCGACGCCACTATATAATTATCATCCACCGTCATGAGCTCTATGAATATCAAGCAAGAGAAGAATCGTCGTCAACGATCAGTCACATTCTCCGAAACTAGCCAAATGATTCTAATACCCGATCTCTCCAAACTATCATCGGATTGTAGAGACAAGTTATGGTGCAGCCCTGACGAACTATATGCCTCTAAAGCAAACCTACTATTTTGCAAACGAGCAGTCCAACGATCCATATCCAAAAGAGAAACACCCTCAGCACACCAAATCCTCGGCATAGAAAAGTTCCTAACCATTCAACTAACAATAGAGTATGTCAATCGTCGAGACAAGTTACGAAAGAGTGTGTTAGATGAAGCTCAATGGCAAGAGAAGAGACGACGTATGTACCGCCGCAGTAGCAGCTCCCACGCCGCTGCTAATCTTATCGATGACGACGATGTCGATACATTAGCCCAGATATCATCTGATCATAGTCGATGGGCAAGGGAACGTGCACGAGCAGCCGCTCTATTTTTACAGCAGGACCAGGAACAAGAGGCACAACTTTATCAACAGACAGTTGATGCATGTCAAGACTTCATGTTGCAAAAGGAGCAACGCCACCAACCTAGAAGAGTCTCCCAAGAAACAATAGATTCTACCTTCTCCTCCTCATCATCATCCACTCCCATGGATATCGAGGAGGATACACCCCGGTTTGTGAGGGATGTCAGTCCAATGAGATGCTAGATAGATAGAGAAGAACCGCCTATATCAATGGGCAGCTTGTTTTGAGTATGTAAACAATTTTGAACACAAGATGTGTTCCAACTTTAATGTGGACACAAGCTCTCTATGTTGATCACATACCCCTACGTTAATGGGGATTTTCGCTAGATATAAACATAGAAACATATTGTATTGGCAATAAACTTTCCTTAATATTCTTCTTGCATAAAGAGATTACTATATAGTATGATGAGATTTATCCCCTGCCGAATCGATATTTAGATCCTCTTCTGGTAATTAAACTCAAACCGTTAAAACATTGATACTAAGATTTATATCTGTGTTATTACACCCACCATCGCTGCTACCACCCCATCGCTCGGACATCTTCCCGATCCTTACTCTTCAACTCAGCAGTTGAGGCCTGAAATGCACGGAGTGTTTGTGTCAATTCCTCTTTTGACAGTAATTTTCTTTTGTAGCACTTCATCAACCAATCCATTTCAATTTGGCATCCTGATCTTGCCGCTACCTTGTAATGTCTAATACTCATTTGAATGTTCTTAGTTTTTCTCCAATGTACCTGAGCAAGTTTTCTATGGGCATATACCGATCCTTTCTTTGCAGATACTTCATAAAATCCCAATGCTTTAGACAAATTGACTTCTACTAATCCTTTACCGTTCTGATAAGAATCACCAACGAGCGCGTATGCATCAGCGTGACCAAGTTCTGCTGCACGAATGTACATTTCAAGTGCCCTTGTATCACTCTGAAACAACCCATCACTACCTGATTTATACTTAACTGCCATTGACATAAATGCTTGAATGTTATTCTTCTTCATTAACTTTTTCGTTGCTTTGATAAGATTGGTATTCTTTGCTGCCTGGCGACAGAATGCACAACTAATCTTGTGTTTTGGCACACCGTTCTTTTTATCATTCAACAATTGTGTGTGAGCGCATCCTATACATATATTCTTACCACAACAATGCATGAATACAATTTCATCCTCTTCTATAGGAAGTGGAATTAGACATATCGGACACTCCTCTCTTTCCGTAAGAGGTGCAAAAAGATCATTGTCTGCTGTTTCTGCTTGGCCAGAAGAAAGCAAGTTATTAAGCCGTGCCTCTAATTCTAATGATACCATGTTAAAATCTCAATGTTGGTGATGAGTATTGAGTGATGCCAAGGTGATTTATCAATTGATAATATGGTATACGCTGTATTATAATAATGATATTATCTGTTTATATGATGAAGAGGATACACTACTTTTCCTATCTGATAATATATGATATTTGATAAGTCGGTGTATTGCAATTAACATGATTTGAACTAGTACTGAACTCTTTGTAATTCGAATCTATTGTACCTAAAATATTAAAGGGTTAGAAGTAGGAAAAGAAGAAACACCTCTCCGTTTCCACCATGTTAACATCAATAAATGACTGAGCGAAGACGTACATACATACCATAATTACATACCATCCTACTTTATAATAACCATTGCACTCTTCACCTATCTATCGTATTCTACTCTACAAGAATCAAGTAATCAACCTCCTTATGGGCCCCAAGTAAGCCCTGAAGTTGGCACTTTATGGGCAATCGTATAGGTAGTACCCGTAATAAACCCGTTTAAAGGGTACTAAAGGGGCAAATGCGCACGAGAGGAAAAGTAGAAAAATGCAACATGTTGAAGTCCAATCATCCGGCATTAGCCAATAGGAGAGAGCATAGCCACTATAATCTCATCCAAGGAATAGCAAATATACTACTTAGAACGTGGTATTTCGATTATGTGTTGCTCCTTTTGTATCTCATCGGCAGCGGCGGCAGCGGTATCAACAATAAAATCAAATGCTAAAAATAGAAGAAGAAAACACATGATATGCACAATAAGTAGAGGAAGACAGCAGAGACAATGTATTGCAATATTGCTTGCTACTGCAGTTATATGCCTGTCTACAAATGTAATATTTCAAGTAGCAGCTTCTAGATATTCTGCTGCATTTCACCACCGCAATGGATACTGCTCACGATATTCCTCTTCGAGGAGATTTAATAGATTTTCCGTGGAACAAAGTGCAGCATTCAGCTTTGCATTGCTCACAAGAAGTAGAAGAAGGAACAACAAGGAGGAAATCGCCAATGAGCAAGTAATAGAAGAGCCACAAATAGCAGTTGCAAAGATTAATGGTCATAATACTAACGGGGATATAATAATAAATGGGGATACCCTCAATGGCAAAGTGAATGGGGATATAAAAGTGAATGGCAATATCAATAATGGTCATCATATAAACCAGGATGACAGTCAAATAAATCAATATATGGATACGATTGATATAGGTAAAGATGAACCATATGTTTCTACATCGTCATCATCAGAACATGCAATTTATGATGCATATGACATACTTTCTTCTAAATTATCCTCAACTGCTACACAATCTGAGGAGATACAATTGGAAGATGTTGTTCAAGAGTTGGATGGTATTGTAGAAGATGAAGCATATGTTTCGTCATCTACTCCTCATGGAATACAGCAGGACTCTACACTGTCATCGTCTGAGGAGGTTGAGAGTTCATCAGAAGAAGATGAATGGCGTCAGGGTACCAAACGTAATGCCCGCTCTATCGATGAAGGTATACGATTCAAAACACAATTACGAAATGGATTAATGTCAATAGAAAAGGGTATAGATACTGCCAAACAGAATGCAAATCCAAAAATAAATCAACAATCCAATAATGCCAGGTTCAAATCACAATTACAAGATGGATTAGAAGTCCAAAGTGAATTACATCGTAAAAAATTATTAAGTGAAATGTTAAATGATGCAATGAGTGGTACATCCAATGCAATATCAACATTAGATGAAAGACGGAAGAATATACATCCATTACGATGGCTGGGATTTGGTAAAAAAGACAAGGGTAGCAAGAAGGGAAAAGACAATAATACCCCAGAAGATGCTCAAGACACTACTATTGACTACTCTTCCTTGGATGGTATAGAAGAAGATGTATCAAAGGCCCTAACTAAATCCAAGAAGGATAATAATACCAATAAGGCATCAGGGGGTAAGAATCGTCAATACGGTGCCCGAACAATAGCCGGCCTAATAATGGCTCTAGCAGAGGAGGTGGAAGGACTCGAAGTAGAAATTGATGCTGATGCCAATACACCATTACATGACAAGACTGTAAATTCCATCAAGATTTACTTCTCCCGATTAGGATTCCGTCAGTTACGCATGGGTGGATTAGATGATGTATTTACCGAATTAGAAACGTCAATGACACCAAGTGAACGATTTGCAATGGCAACATCCTTCTTCAATTGGGGTAGCAAATCGACTACTGCCGATGAGGCATTTGATAAGATTGATGTTGACGGTAGTGGAACGTTAGATGAAGAGGAGTTAGCCGAGGCATTGAAAATGGCTGCCTTAATTGGTGGTAATGCCAAGTTTGGTATGAGATCGAAGAAGGAGACATTGACTGAGTTGGCGTCCCGACTTGTGAAGTTGTATGATGTTAATGGTGATGGTGTCGTTGATAGAGAGGAGTATGAGGCAATGATACAGGATATGGCAGCGTTGAAAGAATCTAGGGCACGTGAGGAGAATCATCAACAGACAGATATGGAAATAAAGAGAAGAGGATGGTTACAAAATATCTTCCGTGGTGGCAATAAGCAAGGTGATGATGGAGAGATAATACCAGCAACTAATGAAGATGGTAGTATCATAGACGTGACGGATAATGAAGAGTTTTGGGGATCAATCGACCAAGGGGAAGGAAGTATAGTGTTGGAAGATCTTCATCTTGATCTTCGACGTTTATTGTTTGGAGCCATTCCCGGAGTGAAGAGAGTGAGTTGATACTTGTTACAGTGTATGTCAAATTGAATATTTGCTAGTTCTAACCTTACACTTGTTTACAATAGGTACTGCCCGGAGGACCTCTCATTTTAAAGCCATTCACAACCACTCTAACGGCATCCTTCACCGCCGATGATTTAAGGAACTCGGTCCTTTTAGATAGCGGACTACGCCGATTGGTAGCCCGGGCATTGAACAGACGAGTTAGGGGTATACGAGACTTGCTAGATGGGGCAATCTTCTATGGCCGAACATGGAAACTTAATAAACTAGATGCACCACTTGTCGAGGTTTCAAAGTTGACGGATGTTCACTTTGATAAACGAGATCGTTTGGTCGTTACAGGTAGAGCTAAGATACAAGAGGCATTAGGATACAAACATAAACCGATCGAACAAGGATTCAAGCTTCGTTGTCGAGTTGGCACTCGAGATGATGGTAGAATCATCGGTCTACAGCAACTCGAGATTGCTATATTCTTTGAATGTAATAAAGAATGGGAGAGAAATGGTAGAGCAAAAGTCAAGGAGTGGTTTGGTTACACAATACCTACCTTTGAACCATTATACACTTACATCCCGTTGATATCACCCATAAGAGATAGTGATAAGATGGCCGGGTTCAACATGGGCGAGGACAATCAGATCAAATCAATATACGTCAAGAATGGAAAGTTGCGGTTTGAGATGAGTTCCTTTTTACGACCTGGACGATTTCTAGGTAACCATTACCTGGCATTTACTGTCCCTAATAGAACACTCATCCTTACGCTTGGTCGAGTTAGAGACGCCATGCGTAATGCCCGCCGGAACAAACGTCTAGCTGAGCTAGCTGCTCGGGAAGTCCGACAACTAGCCGAGGCTCAAGACAATGATGTAGACATTGTCTTGCAATCTAATTCAGGTGAGCAATCATTATCTCCAGAGAGCAAAGTCCGTATACGAAATTTGGAAAAGGAACTCAAGGTAACTAAGACCATTTTTGAGTCTGAACTATTGAATGACATGGTACTCAAAGAGTTCAAAGAGGACAACAGGAAGAGCTTTATTGCTCGATTTGTAGAAGGCTACAGTGGGTCAATTAGAGAAGAAGTCGACCTAGAACTCAATGCTCGACTCTCCTCTTCCATTAGTGACTTCTTTGGCAGTCAAGGAAGCAAAGGAGAAGAAGACAGATAAAAGCTAGCTAAATAATAAAGATGTATATAGTATCATGGTGTCCTATATGTCACTTGTATGATCATCTATTGAAAGCAAACATACATACCGACATGAATGGAAAATATAGAGACTTGTAAACTGTTATATGTTAGTTGAAGGTGTATAGTTTGAAACAAGTCCATTCTGATTGTACCATCCACCAGTTTGCGGCAAAAATGGTTCAGCTGTGGCATCAAATCTTACACGAACTGTAGCTGCATCATCCCCATTACTTCTATATGCTGCCAAATGCAAATGAGGCTCTGGACTAAACCCTATCGATCCACTGCGGCATATAAGCTGTCCCTTCTTCACTTTATCATCTACTTGGACAACACAGCTTTTGGTTTGTATATGCACAAACTCAACATATAATGGGTTATATGTTGCGTCTACACTTTCATCTTCTACTCGTATCATTATTGAGTTCCATTGAAACATGTTGCTAGCTGCAATTCCACTCACTTCTTTCCCATCAGGAATGCTATCATTTACATCTACGATTACCCCATTGACAGGTGAGTAAAGAAGGGTACCGATGGGACATGCAAAGTCTATGGCATGATAGTTTCCATGAAAGAAGTGTGTCAGCTGACCATCACAAGATTGTGTACATTGGTAGGCAGTTGTTGTATCTACTACTTCTGATGATCCATCTTCTTCACTCAACCCATGGAAAGGAAAGTGAAGTTTGTAGGTATGCTCATCGCCAATATTTGGATGAAAAGACCATGGTTGTATATCACTTTCTATATCAATTTGAGACCAACTTGTAATAGGAGTGGTGCTATCATCTTGAGTTTGGTTCGGAGCCAATGAGCATAGGTGCACAAATGTTTGAGGTGGACACAAGATTATAAATGTTGTGCATGTTCTCTCTTTTGTAGTGGTAGTTTTGGAGTTAGCTCCTTCATCTTTCACAGAAGTGGTAATGGAAGAAACACCACTTTTCAACACATTACCATCAATATCACATACATCCACATCATAAACAGTAACATAACATATCTTTGTTGTACTTTGTGTAACATTTGTCAATGTCAATATCATCTCCTCATCATCCATCGCCACGTCGGGTATATTTTCTAAATCTTCAGGATGATAATCACTTGAATCAAATCGTTCTATACCTATTAACCATGGATATTGTTCCACTGTATGTTTATACATGTATCTAAAATCTGAGCAGGTATATGATGACGGTGATGGGGTTGTACTGCCTTTATGTGAAGGTCTACATCGGGCAATATTTGCAATATGGCATCCCAACTCAGCATAATGTTCACATTCATCGGATGCAGACCATATACTATGTTGTTGTTTGTTAGTAGATACTGATGTTACATGAACTTTTCCTTTTGATGATTTCTTGTTTTTACCTCCCTTCTTTTTGCCTTTACTCTTTGCCATATTGATATCGTGTATAATAATATACTACTTCCTTCTCGATGTATACTGCACAGACTGCAAGTACCTATGTGATAGGGAAGAACAACAGAATATTGCCGTAATTGCCGATGTACGTAGTCGCTTTAAGCCAATAATATAACCTCCACGAATCGCCATTTTGAGATGCCGCACTATTTCTTATCAGTAGCTTGTCATATCATATCACGTTCGTCGATGCGGTAAACTAATTGCAGTACCATTCATATGTGTCTATTGCTGCCGCCATTTGTGATATCTTTTGAATTGGTCAAGGAGCCGTGACACTAAACTAAACAGAGTTTTCTCATACATCTTCATGAAAAAAAATAATTGTCGAGAGGACCTCAGCGTAGACCCTAAATAAACTAAAGACACCCGGCATATTAGCAGAGTGATATAGCATATTATGAACAGATCAGCATACATATTATTGCATTGGTAATCCTATATACTATATACATCAGACATTGTATCCGCCATTAATATTGGACGGAATAATCGAACACAAAAACAGTGTACACATCTTATGCTCAAAACTATTTTCAATAATCAATTACAACAAATAATAAACTGAAACTACCTCACTAGAGCAGGGACATATCAATAGTATCACTTAGCAATGAGTAGAGAGGATATCAAAAGAGCTATGCAACTGCGCATGACAGTACCACTCACCAAATCATTATCAATCTGTGTCGTTTGTTGTAAGGATATTAATATTGATCTTAGAGTGCAATATAGAAAATGTTCATGTAAAGTTTGTATATATTGTTCACGAGAATGTATGGAGATGGATATTAGTCATAATACCCGCTGTAATAAAATCAAGAATTTGTCAGCAGATATACGAACAAGAACAACAAATCTTCGACGGTATTATCCTAATCCCAATGATGTTGTGTTTTTGTTTACTGACACGTCTGCGTTTCGGGAGGTTGATGGACGGACTGTAGATGTTGGAAAGCAATTTTGCAGAGAACGAAAAGAGTTGCTTGACAAACGAGAACTTTTAATAAATGAGTTACTATATGAGGGAGGTAGGAAGGGAGGATATGCCGGGGAATATACAAATAAGATCGTGCTTGCATATGAGGTTGCAGCTCAGCAATCTCTCGATTTAGAACTTCTTCAACGAAAACGGACATGGCAAGATCGGGAAAAAGATAATGCCGAATTTGGTGCACCTAATCTGGTTATGAATGTTCATTTACTAACTGGAAGATTTGAAGAGCTGTATCAAAAATGTCAAACCTACTTTGAGACTTCATACATAGACGAGAATATCGCTGAACCTTTTGATACAGAGGGCTTATCCTTGTTTAATGGGCAGACTCAGTGCGTTGCTTTGATTCATATCTTTCTAATTAAGTATATTCTTCATATGTCAATGGAGAATCTCCATCTAATCAATACAAGCTTCTTGGATAATAAAGATTGCATTAGTTTGATCGGGGAGTTTGTTGGGTTGAAAAAGGAATGGATTATTACTGATGACATTAATTGGTATCGGGATCAGGCATATGAGGTTGCTCATCTGATTCATTGCATGAATTACTATCATCCTAGTAAATATGATGATTACCATAAATACGACCACACACTAATAAACGAGTGTTTTGAGAAAATAAGCATGATGGCTCAAGACTACTTTCCGGGCCGAGCGTCGGTCATTGAGGCTGCCAATAGAATGGGAAAGAAACTCATTAGTAAAATCAGATCAGATCGGATTCATGACAAACAAATGGCTACTACAAGATGGGCAGAGGTCATCAAAAACTATGAAGCGGATCATGAACTCATTTACAAAAGTGAGATTGATCAGCTCAATTTAACCAGTGTGTCTGAACGGATAAACATAATAGCTGGCTGGAATGCAATCGGCACAAATGTTAACCCCAATCTATGTATTGCAGAATTTGTTGTCGAGGCTATGAAAGCTTGCTCAGAGTATTCATTCACCGACATATTTTCTGGTGATATAGATACTGGAGATATTGACATTGATGAAGAAAGTGATGCGTATCATTTCGGTGATCTTGATGCGGCAGTTAAGGCCTGTATTGCTATCGAACAGAAGCTTGCCCAGTGTTACTTCCACATGAACAAAGGAGGAGATAGTGTCATGGACATTCTAGATCAGCTTCCTGGAGGCAGTGAGTCTTATGTTGATCCACCTCCGGACGACTCAGAGTATGCACTTCGTGAATTAGTAGATGGAGTGAATGATATCAGAGTCGTTGCTAAATGGCCATTAGATGTAGTGCGGTTAGTAGCTGCCCTCTTCAACAAAGGTTTGGCAACAGAAGATAATCTGGGTATACTATTCGGCAGAAGTGGATATGTGTCTTGCGTGGTATGGGCATTGCAGAAAGAAAAGCAAGAGAAGATTCAGCCACGCATAACATCATTTGTAACACGTACCCGATTATGGAAGGAGGGATGTGTTGATAATGATAAACTATCGGGGCTCAAAATCAAGTACTTGAATAGACAGGAACGATCACAAAAGTTTGTAGAATTGATGCAACAATTGCAGCTCTTCACGTCCGTTGGAAGTCTTCTTCAGTCTGTAGTACCATCTGTTGAACAATTCGTGTCTAAGTTCGGATGGAAGTGTCTTAGTGATACAGAAACTAAACAATTCTTAGTTGAATGGATCAGTCTCACTGCAGATAATGATATGGAAGATAATTCAAATCCAAAGAGGCGGCGGTGTGATCTGGATAGTTTTCTTACAGCGGAGGATGCTTGCCGACATTACTTTGATACTAAATCACTTGAAGAGGCAGTGTGGGATCATGTAGGAGTTCCTCGTATCATCATTTTGAATGGGAATATGGAAATAATGCAGAAAGCTGGCTGGAAGTACTACAAGGGCGGAATTCGTGGAGATAAGTCGGTCAAACTAGGAAGTCGCATTGCTCATGTACTACCAATTTCCTCAAGAGTACCATTCATAATCTGTTGGGAGGAGGAGCAGGTTGGAAAATCTCCTTAGAAGGATCATCGTTGAGAAGTGATACAAACTAGAATAGTATTCTTAATTTATAGCTAGGTACTTTTTCTTGATAAATGACATTCTTCTTCTTCAGTGACTACAGTACTATTCATAGTGTATCGTAATGTTGCACTGCCATATCTAGTGAACTCTTTTAAATTGGTCGAGGAACCGTGATACATCCTAAACAGAGTTTTTCATTACATTCTTTCATGAAAACTCAATCAACTAAAGATATTTATTCAACAGTGGGGTGGAAATCGAATACATAGCGTACCTTATCATGGTATCATATCATATTATCGCGTTGGCAATACTACTATGCGCTATACTGCATTTAGCAACTGATCGAGTTGTATCCGCCTTCAATACTGGACGGTATCATCGAACAAATCAGTACACATCTTATGCTCAAAATAAATATCTTCCTCGAAACTCCTTCGAAATATGTATGTCATCAGATGATGATATAGAAAGCCAACCCAGCAATAATAACCCTATCAAACAATATTTTAATAATATAAATTCGCAATTATCATCAGTGAGAAGTACAACACAAACAGATGCTCTCGGGTTGAAACAACAAACAACCGATAGAGAAGAAGGAAATGACATTCCTCCCGAAGTTTTGCAACCATTCTCTCTCCTATTACTATCTCAGTTTATACTGTTCCTGGGTGTAGGTGCAGTGATACCGACTATACCATTATATGGTCAAAGTATTGGGCTTAGTGCAGCCTCAAATGGAGTGGTTATATCTGCACCAGCAATAGCACTTCTTCTGGTGAGTAGACTAGCAGGGGAATGTTCAGATTTGGGGAGAAAGAAGGCAATGATGGGAGGGATGTTATGTATTGCAATCAGTGATGTTGGAACAGCATATTCAAATAGTTTAGCAACACTAGTATTGGCACGATTAGGGTTAGGATTAGGCAGAGGATATGCAGAGGCCGGAGAAAGAGGAATGCTAACGGATTTAGCAAACAAAACCCCACAACTTCGAGGGAGGGCATTAGCATTACAACAAGCTGCAACTGGAAAGTCCGCATTTGTATTGTTTTACCATATGAATCAAAGTGTACATGAACAACTTGGGTTGCCTTTATTTGGTTTCCTTTGCAAAACATATACTAACAAACGTTACTATCATCTCTCTTCTTGTCTAGCACTTGGAATAGCAATAGGTGCCCCGCTTGGAGGTATTGTGGTAGAAGAATATGAAGCAAGAAGTGCCTTCCTATGTGTTTCTGCCGCCGCTCTTATATCATTGACAATCTACTCTATTCTTCCCGAGACGGTAGTGAAAGAGGAAGTAGATACTACATCATCAACGAAAGAATCATCGGAGGATAATAATGGGGCTAATTGGATAGCACTATTACAAACATCAGCAACGTGGAGATCTCTTGCATTAGCTCAGTCTGGTTCCTCGTTTGGCTTTGCATGTAAGATTGCGGTCATACCCATAATAGCCAACGAGATATTAGGCGGTGCCACTATAGCTGGTCTCTTATTATCAGCTGCTGGTCTTGCTGGCTTAGTTGGTGCTCCGCTGGGAGGATTCCTAACAGATAAAGCAGGATCTCGAGTGGCAGCCAGTTTCGGAGGTTTACTCAGCGGTGGAGCATTGTGTTTAGTACCACTTGGTCTTTCTCTACAAGGAATGGACTCGACAACAACTACAGTAATTGAGGGGAGTGGATCTTCATCACTTGTTGAACGGTTAGTGTATCTTTCCTCTAGTCCTGAAGCCGCTGTTTTCTGTGTACTTGTTATATTATGGAGCGTCGGGGCGAGTGCACAGGGCCCTGCCTTAACCGCTCTTGGACAGGAGAATGCGCCACTCGGATCGGAGGCAACGGCATTAGGCTTACCTCGTGCAGTAGGAGATGGTACTTATATTGTTGCTCCCTTAATCTTGGGCTACTTTTCTGATAAGATGGGTGAATCTATACCTGGTATTGCATGCACTATTGCAGGAAGTGCCATTTGTTTGGGTAGTTTTGCTCTTTTGCTTTTAGATTTGTCGTCAGAGGACGAGAGGTAAACTAACTCCATATAAACTAATGGTTAATCCTCCATCCACACTGAACAAGACGGAGAGTATACATGTGCAATACGGTTCCCAAGCGTAACAGCATTATCTCCTAAAATCGACCTGTCTTTAGAGTACTTCCAGCCAGCTTTCTGCATCCTTTCCCTGTTTCCATTAAGAATGATGATACGAGGAACTCCAACATGGTCCCACACAGCTTCTTCGAGTGATCTAGTATCAAAGTAGTGCCGACATGCATCCTCTACATTGAGGAAACTATCTAAATCACACCGTTGTCTCTTTGACATTGATCCAGTGCCTCTTATCTTAGAGGTATCATAGTCATAATCTGAGATGAAACAGAATTCCTCGAGAAACTTGTTACCGTCAAGGCAACTGAAGCCAAATCTAGTTATGAACTGGTTAAGTGACGGCTGGAGATATTTCAGTAGACCTCCTACTGATATCACATTCCTCAATTCATCAAACTTTTGTGCTCGATCATCTTTATTCAAGTACTTGATTTTAAGGCCTTGAGAAGTATCGTTATCAGTACACCCCTCCTTCCATATCCTACTCCGAATAATGTATGATGATATGCTTGGTTGCATACGCTCATTTTTCTGTTTCTGTAACTTCCAGATTTGATATGATACATATCCACTTCTACCAAAGAGTAAATCAAGATTATCTTTTGTTGCCAAGCCTGATTTAAAGAGGGCTGTTACCAATTCATTTAAATCTTCTGGCCATTCATCGACGTTTCTGCCATAGTATTTATCTTGGACGTTGCTGATATAGCCACTAAGTACTACTTCACGGATGAGATAATCTGAATCAACCGGCGGTAGATAAGATGCATAAGCTTCACCTCTACCCGGAAGTTGGTCTAAAATCTCCTTGATACTATCACTTCCTTTGTTCAAGTGAAAATGATACTGAGCAAGTTTCTGTTCAATCGCAATTGACACTACTATTGCATATTGCAACTCACTGTCCCATTCCCAGACAAGTGATGATTCATCATAGTCCATCTCGTCATGTCTACCATCTTCTCCCCATTGATCATGAGGGAAGATATCTTGGAAAGTGCATCCTGTGTTTTCGCACAGACTCATAGTTTCAGTAACAAATTCAGTGATGCATTGAAAAGGATTAACATTTGTACCCATTGCTTCCCAACCGGCCAATATATTGATCCTCTTTGCTGCATGATACAGTAAAGATTTGATGACTAATGTGCAAATGAGCATCCGGTCTGCTTCGTAGCTCTTGATCAATTCTTTCCATCTTATATCCATTATTAAACTGTCCTTGCCCACAAATCCACTAATCAAGCTCATGCCATCTTTATTCTCTAAAAAGTTTTGCTTTAATTTGAAATTGGTTATCCATTCCTTTCCTACTTTGACAGCAATGTCGATAACAGATGTTTTCCCCGGAAAATATTGCTCTGCAACTCTACTTACACTGTCAAATGATTCATCCCAATCCGGTCCGTCTTCACTTTCCATTACATTATTACGGTAGAAATCTGCACAATGAATCAGATGAGCAACTTCGTGTGCTTGATTTCGATACCAATTACTGTTATCAGTAATAATCCATTCTTTTTTCAACCCCATATACTCTCCAATCAAATTAATGCAATCTTTATTATCCAAGAAGTTTTTATTGATTAGATGGAGAGCCTCCATGGACATATGAAGCATATACTTGACTAGAAAGATGTTTACCATGGCATCCCAATGAATTGAGTCAAGCTTTACAAATCGAGTATTCTCTTCCCTAACTTTCTGTTGGATAAATGATTTGGTAATATTCTTATGTCGAACTTCCTTCTGCCAAATCATATTAAGACCATCTCCTCTCAATACTTCCCGATCTTTCCTCATATAATGACAACTAAGATTGTAGACTTCTTCAAACTTTCCAGTTAGCAAATGTATGTTTAGAACCAGTTCAGCATCATGTTCGCTTCTTCGGAGGAGAAGAAGGTCTAGAGATTGCTTTGTTGCAATATCATAACACCGTACATTTTGGTTTGTATATTCCCCAGCATATCTACTACTACTACTACTACTACTACTTCCCGCATGCATTAGTTCCTCAATCAATATCCATCTCTTATCCAGTAATTCTTTACGCTTATTACGCAGTTCCTCTCCTGCATGTATATGCCGCTGTTCATCATTACTCCAGACTGAGGTGTGATCATACAAATCCTGAACACTGGCTCTGAGACTAGGATGGTATCTACTTAGACGTTGTGTTCTCAAATGTATATCCCTCTTTAATTGAATTATCTTATTGCATATATCATCAAGATGATCCGTATGGTGAAGCCGACATTCACGTGAACAATATGACATAGCAAGACATTTACAATGATAAATTACCGTCGTTTCATTATTGTCGTCAATAGTAGCACAGCAATAATCACAATATCTTGACTTGGTACCAAATTCAATCTTCATAGCCTGTTTTATATTCAAAAAGCGGCAGCCGATAAAGACAGGCATTATAGTTTATTTGTGGTGTTAAAGTTGTGGTACTTTTAATGTTATGTGTTGGTTGTTTAGGTAGGATATAGTATGTGTCAAACTTATCGTACTTGATAATGAAAAGAAGAATACACCGCTGACACCCGCCTTATATAAAGCAGAGGATATGAAATATAAATGGGAAGTTTATTACTGGGTGTGGTGTAGGTTTTCTCTCCTCCCTACCTCCGCTCGCTCGCTAACCGTCTAGCTGGAGTACCGCAGGAGTAAATTTGCAAGTGTTTGGAAGGGGTTGTGAAAAGTATTGAACGATGATTAGGTTCTATCTGGTTCTATCCATTCTATGCTCCTTCCCAATCCCCTCATACCCTCATATGGCGGCTCAATACCAGGAGTAGCTAATGTATAATATCATATCATAATGTCGGCATTAGATCTCGAAGAGCAACGATTGCAATTCCTCAAAAGTAGTCGGGCGTCAGATCGTTCAAGTATCTCCGAAGTAAACTTTGGTAATGACGACGAAGAAGAAGCACATAAATCAAATCTACCTGTGGTAGAAGAACAGGCACCATCATTGCAATCATTAGCCCAACCTATAACACAGCGTAAAAAGCGTGAGAATACACTCCTTAAGATTAATCCCCCATCTCCATCACTACGCAACTTGGCAGAGAGGGAAAGAAAACCAATATCAAGTACAGGTCATCAAGTATTGACTGAATTATCCGAAATTAGTGAACGATCAGAATGTTCCTCTACATCATCTCGTGGTAACCAAGTTGCAAATAATAAGAATCTTAGCCGCCGTAATACTGGAAATAGCAGCGCCGCCACAGACAAACATACCAACATGAGTTCAGTAGAACAACAACCACCCATATCACCACTATCAGTAGAAGAACAGATGGAACAAATGAATAATGAAATTAAATTATCCCAATTGAATAACAAAAGTATGTTCCATTCGGAACTTCGGGATCATCCTGATAATGATGGACCGGCAATCTTTGAACCAAACTCAAGTAGAAGAGGTGGGGTTATGAATTATCTCAAAAGTTATATTCGTAAAGAGAAACGCAAAAAGATACGAATGTGGTATAAGGAGCATGTATATCCATTTCGTAAGATTATTATAGCACAGATATGTTGTGTTATTTATATATTGGTAGTAACCTTCTCTGGAAAGTCCGCGTTAGTATTGTTCTATCATGTGCATATGTGTTCAATATGAAGTCTCGTTGATTTGACTTCTTATTTTGATCTTGGTCTGCCTTTATTTGACTGCCTTTGCAACCCAACATGTACTAACATATGTTACAATCTTCTCTCTTTCATCTTCATAAACCGTGATAACGCGCATCATCTTCCAGAGCCTCCCATTGGTTTAAAGGATCCAGCCACTGGTAACATTATTGATCCATATTCTATAGAGAATACAAACAATGGAGTAGTCTATATTAATGGCTCATACCGTCCAGTAGTAGCCCAAGGTGGATGGCAAAAGTTTTGTCTAGCCATTAGTAGAATGTCAGCCTTTTCGATGTACCCAATGCTGGTTATTGTATTCTTTACTAAAATGAAGGCATTGCAAAGTTTCTTCTCCAAGACGCCGTTTGCAATGTATTTTGCCATGATAGAAGAAGGTCATGATTATCATGTTTACGCTGGGCATTATATTGCTTTTGATGTTTGTAAGTTGCTTGTCTTGTTAATGTTTGATTATGATTGTGCACATGATATGCTCACATTTTCCCTTGTCCATATGCCCAACAAATACCAATCAAACAGGGATACATACTGCCTTTCACATCCTTCGGTGGTTAAGTCAAGGTAATCTAGAATTACTGGGAACGTCAGCCGCAGGTCAAACTGGCTTAATTACCATCGTCGTTACACCTTTGATCACCTTCCCAATGATGTATTTCAAGCGAAGAATCAGATATGAAATCCGAAAGGGATTGCACTACCTGTTTTATGTGTTTGCAGTGGCCATGTGTTTCCATGTTCCTCCAAGTGCCATACCTAACGGTGGATTCTTACCATATGTCTTGAGTATCTGTATCGGAATGTATGCCATTGACACATTTTATGTACACATCTTCATGTGTGAAAAGATTGAAACTACTGCCTTCAGTGTACTGTCGAGTGGAGTGCGCATTAGTATGCCAGTATCGGAAAGATTCCAGCGAAATGCTGCTCAGATTAGGAATGGATTTGCATACATTAATCTCCCGTGGGTTACAGACAAACAATGGCACCCATTCTCACTTTTTGAGGATCCGAATGACCCATCTATACAGCAAATGTTCTTAATGAAGAGTGGGGATTGGACAAAAGATGTACATGCGGCATTATCAAGGGATACTACTCGACCTGTTTGGATCAAAGGCCCCTTTCCATCACCCTTTGGCCATGCTTCATTGTATGATAACCAAATATTGGTAGCATCAGGTAAGAAGAGATTGTGCTAGATGGCAGTTGTCATGTCATAGTTCACAGCCACTAATATCCAATCCTTCACTTTGTTTGTTTCATAGGTATCGGAATTACGCCGGCGTTGGGGGCAATCAATGCCTTTAAGAACACGAGACGTGTCAACTTGATCTGGGCCGTTCGTGATCCGGGAAAGTCCGCGTTAGTATTGTTTTATCTTATGAATTCATGTGGTCAATATGAAGTGTTTGTAATTTGAGTGCCCTATTTGGCCTTTATATATCTTTATTTGATTGCCTTTTCAATCTGTATACACTAACAGAAGTTACTTTCATCTCTCTTTATCTTCATAAACTGTGATACGCGCATCTTCCAGAAATGTTAGAGTTCTTTATGGAGAAGTTGTACCTTGAACACGACGGGTGGAATCTCATCTTTTACACGGGAAAGAAGCCCCTCCGACAAGATATCTACAACTTGAACACAAACATCCGTGTAATTAAAGGACGTCCTAAACTTGATAGTGTCATTCCCAACATTATCTACGGCATCGAGAGTAAGGAGGGCATGCCAGAGAAGTTTACACAAAGTGCAAAAGAACAACGTGCTGCTACACTTAATCGAGCTGTGTCGACTGTAAATGAGTTCGAGCCATGGAAGGAGAATATTTCGCAAGAGAAGTGTGTCAAAAGATTTGGAGACTCGGTTATGCAAACCTGGGGCATAATGTATTGTGGCGGAAGTCCACCGGTGATTGCATCACTTCAAGGCTTATCGCTCAAGTATCATATTGATGTACACATCGACTCATTCGCATGGTAAGACGGGGGATCTGTACATATGGGGGTTAAAGTATTCATTCTAAAATAACAATGAATTGTATTCTTATCGAAGCCCAAAAGTTAGCTAGCTGAGTTGGATACTAATCATATTTGACTACACTAGTTTCTCTAGCCATATCCATTCTCTATAGCCCACTCTCGAATTAAAGGTAGTGCATACTTGTAGCCAGCCTCGACAATCTCATCTATCTTATCAAATTCCAAAGTCCCGATATGATTAACAGGAGGCCTGAGAAATAGGTCGACTTTGTTATTGATAATTTCCTTCTTTGTACGATCAGCACATACCCAAGAGAGCTGTTCATTGATGTCGCCCATTGACGGCACTTTGACTAATGTTGACATATGATTGTTAGTATGGTGAGATGGATTTAGATTGGAAAGGTGTGTACTTAGCAACATACATTCGACTTACCTGTTTGGACGAAGGGATTCCATGAGTTGTAGAGTAGCCACAAACCTGATAACTCAGTACCGTATTCATAGTACTTCTTCTTGTCTTCTCTAGCAACATCCACTGCTATAATCTTCTTAGCTCCCATGTCAGACATGACGTCCGCTGGTAGCACATTCATGTAGCCTCCATCTACTAACAGCCTTCCATTCTCTGACACTGGTGGCAAATAACCGGCTAGGCCCATTGATGCTCGTATATACTTCCAGGCCAAACCTTCAGTATGTACCATTTGAACCGAGTTACAAATATCAACACTCACGCAAAAGAAGTTTAGTACGAAATCTTGTATACGAGCGTTACCGAGGACTTTGTGTATACCCTCATTAAAGTAATGAGCGGAGAAGAAGCTTGTTAGTGGAAATGTCAAGTCCCAAATCTTGTTAGAGATGTTGCTCATGTCTGCAGCCATTTGATGAACGGCATCATTCAGTAATCCCCAATCGTCTGGATTTCGTGCTAGTAGGCCGCCTATGAAAGCTCCTTGGCTGGTGCCACCAACTATATCGATTGGTACTCCCACCTCATTGAGAGCCTTGATTATCCCAAGGTGAGCAAGGCCCCTAGCTCCCCCTCCACCTAGAACCAGCCCAATTGACTGGCCTGCAATCCTTCTAGTCATTCGACGGAAATCCTGAACATGATCGGAAAAGGTACATCGAACTAGATGCTGTTTACTTATCCATGGCCTTTGCTCACTCCAATTGTTCAGATTATCACTAGCGTGCTCATCGGCAGGGTCTTTCTTCTCTTGAGCCGTTGATGATTGAACAACCACCAACTCAACTCTCACATTCTTCTTTTCATTAGCCCAAGCAAGCAATTCCTCTACCCGATTGAGCTCGGGTGCTTGTCTCGAGTCAACAAGAAGAAGGACACAATCGGCTTGCTGCACACATAACTTAGTCCACCAAGTGTACTTGTAATCAGACTCATATACTACCAATCTATTGTTCTCCTCGACGTCGCCGAGTATTCTAGTCATCTTAACCTTTAGCATGGTATTCCGGTGCTTTAGATATTCAGCTCCTACTCTCTCTTTAGTCTCCTTCTTTGTTAATAGCTTGGTAGGAGCTATGGAAGACAATGAGGATGTAAGATATGAGGAGAAGTCCGATGCATTTACTTCCTTGTCTAATGGAACAACCGCAATAGTTGCGAGGGAAAGTTCATAGCTTGGTAGCAGTGACTTGGGAGCACCAGCTGCCCGTCCACTTCTTGAGTGTATTTGTGTAGCAATCACTTTTGCAAAATGAATTCCAGCTGATGGGAACATTGCCATTAGAATGTTGATGATCTGAGCTGGTATTCTGGCAACCTCAACATGGCGAATGGCATATAAACTTTGAGTCCACCTTCCTTCAGCCAAGGCCTCCAACTCTCCAACGGTCGCTCCTCTACCATATTCCTCATTGGTTATTGGCTGTGCCTTGGTATCTTCTTTCGAAGTAGGTCCTTCGGCTCTTAATCGACCATTTAGTACCACGAACATTGAGTCACACGGCTCTCCTTGGAGAGCAATGTACTCTCCAGCCTCGACATGCATCCAATCCAAACTCATATCCAGAAGAAACATTGAGGGTGTAACACAAAAGTTGTTACTATTTCCACCAACGGTGTCAATTATGTCAAGAAGAGTGTGTATCAATACTCGAGGATACTTGGATACAACTGCATGAAAAGTTTGATCAGGTATCTTTAGCAGTAGTGCACCGTTTGTGGCATGTGCAGCAATAAAGCTCGCATCTTTAGTAAAGCAACTAAAGAGACCGACCCAGTTACCCGGAGCTGCACTAAACAGAGGTTTGAATGAAGTATTCTCATCTTGTTCGTCAAACGATGAGAAGCTCCTTGAGGAACTGGAAGACAATGTAGATACTCTTTTGCTCCGGGCAGCTTTCTTTTGATTCTCTACTCCACCTCCATCTTGGCTTGCTTTTTGTGGGGTACTACTTTGTTGCTTTTGATCCAGCCCAACCTCTAAACTCCCCTTCAAGATGAGATATATACCATCCAATGGCTGACCTTTACTGCATATGACACTACCAGATGAGGCATGAATAATCTCTGCACCCACTTTCAATTCATGACTAGTATCAGGCGTCATACCCAGCAAGGATGCGGCAGCAGATGTGGTCTCTTCTAATATGGAAGATGCTGTTGATGTATCACTAGAACCAGAAAGCAATGATTGCTCAAGTTTACTCCATTCAGCTGTTGAATTCCGCAATGGCTTAACGGGTATGATTCCATCAGAAGAAGATAAACTAGGTCCACCCACGCCCAATATACCAGCATCCAATCCGAGAAATCGTACTAGTGTTTGAATTGTCACCCGCTGCAATCTTGATAATATCGTCTGACATATGTTATGCACATCTAATGGAAACTTTTCTAATATAGCAACAAAGCATCGAGAAGGTATCCGAAGTAGTCTTGTGTTGGGTGAAGTAACAACAGCTTGGATGTTCATCCCGGGTGGTATAAAAACCTTTTTATCATCATCATCTGATGACGATGATACTTGTCCTACTCCAGCGATACTACCACCAACACCCGTACTACCATTAAACAGATGTATCAACTCATCTTGTAATTGATATTCTCTGACTAAACTAGTAACAATGGATAACATAGAAGTGATAACTTCTCCAGGAGCGGCAACAAATGAAAAGTCTTCTTTATTCCCCGTCTCCTCCACAGATAAACTAGTAGTAACCTCACCAGAAACAACGGCATACATACTCCCATCTATTGTATTAGTATCAAACACTACATCCCCTACATTCTTAAAATCGACATATTCGACATACTCTAATATGTCAATCACGGCTTCCGGAGATAAGTAGGAGAAGACTTCTATCTTTGATGCTAGTTGTAATAGATCTTTAGTACGTTTCTTCTTTGCAATATCATTTGGTGATAATTGTATTCCTAGTGGTGGTCTGGTATTGGCACCTGTTGCCGATGTCAATGCAGTTGATCTATACGGTTGCTGTTTCTTGTGTTGCATATCTAATGAGTTTTCAATGGCCGTATCATCTTCCTCATCACAATCTTGAATATCAAGGAAGGATTGAAAAGATTTATGCTTCTTTTGTTCAGCTAATAACTTTGCAGCTTCGGATTCTTGTTCCTCTTGATATATTTGTGCAACACTATTCTTACGTTTTAACTTCTTGGCAGCCTTCTTTAGTTTTGCTTTTGACAGACGTAATAACTTGGCAGGTTGTAATGGTTCCTTATCATATGAGTGTCTTTTCTTAGAAAAGTGGAATTGACGATTAACCAACCATAGAAATGTAATTATTAGTAAGATTGTTGTATTGAATATAGTTATACTACCCACGAATACCGTGTTTACCATACTCCATGCCCATGATTCCTCCTCGATGTGTTTTTCACAAGACAAAGGAAGATATGATTCTGGTAGGTATGTGTTGTAGAGTTGACATGTTGCTTTTTTGATGCGGTCTGATCTAGGCATATACTGCTGTTGTGCGTCAGTAAAAGACGACATACTCTCCCTGATATCAATTATAGCAACAGATAATCTCTCTTCAATCCTCCTATCAACTTCACATCCTCCCCAAACAAAAGTAGAAGGATACCGGAACCACCACCAATCAAATAATAGCATTGAAATGGATATAATCTATGCAAATCAATACGAAGCAAACTTAAGGATGACATACTGCATTGTCTCTCTTTGATTGTAGTGGCACATATGCGACTACACATGAGAGTTTTAGTCAACGTCTCCAAGTCAAAGCGGTATCCTGATTGTAATACTGGGGCTCAGTGGTTTTTATAAATAATGGAATAAGGAGATATTAGAGTAATTATCAGAGGAAGCTTGCAATGCCGTGTATCTAACAAATACAACTAGGCAGACAGCAGATAAGCTGACTAGTATTATTATTCAGATAGTGTTTGATTATCATTCGGTATTATACCTACTTACCATTGTGTGTATACGATTGATAGATAATGAATCAAAGCAGTGTATCCTCTACATCTACAAATTGGTCTTTCCGACCATCAGCACTCGCTTTGCAATCAACTGCTGACATATACACTATACCACCATTCCATTCACGACAACGATTAGAGGAATGTTACGAAGAGGATAATAGACGTGCTATTAATGAAGGTATTAAGATATTATCTCCACCAAATGGTGATAAATCTAACAACAGAATCAGAACATTGCAATGGAATATCAACTCTGGATACCACATAATGAATTCGGCCAAAAATGATGTTGATATACAAACGGGTATTGTCAATACAATCCGAGATACAAATGCAGATTTCATAGTACTGAACGAATATGTTGATGTGCTCGATGCTGACTTACATCGATTAGGATATCATAATATCACGATGGGTACTGTTGATTTTCCTACTGTCGTGGCTACTAGATTGCATATCATTCAGCAGAAGGAGATTATATTGAGTTATGATCGTAGTGCTATCCTCACTGAGGTACTTGTAGAAGAAGGCGGTGATAACGATAAAAGGAGAACAAATGAATCGGTATGGATAATCGGTACGCACATTAACTTTCAAAGCGGTAAACAGCGGAATATAGAAATGCAAATTCTAATGAAAGAGATTGATAAGATGAATATAATTAACGACGACAAACCATGCTGCTTACTAGGGGATTTGAATCAGCAACGCTCGAGGGATTATTCATCAGAGGAATGGGCACGTATTACAGGAGGTATGAAGTATAGGAATGCTACTGAAGATGATGGTGTTGCTAATATGCTTATGAGTAGAGGATTTGTATGCTGTTGGGATACAACACTGCCATCCGTAGAATGTGATATGGAAGACGAGGCAACGTCCAACGCTGCTGAAGAAAAGATGAGAAAGAAAGATAGTATTGTCAATGTCAATTGGGATACAGCATACGCACCAGCTACTCATTGGTCAGGTACAATTGTAGACTATTCCTACGGGCTCAATATATCACCATTATATGCCAGTATTGGTCCTGATAATTGGAGTGATCATCGTTTGACGGTGGTTGATTGGACGTGGTAGTGGTAAGATACGAGAAGTCGTACATAATAGCAGACTACTCTTACATAACATTTATTAGTAAGAACCTTTTATTCCTCTTTCCTTTATGACGCTATGACTCTTTTTTCTACACATGGTTACCATACACACTCTAGTTCCCTGATGATTCATTATTGTTCTTCTTTTTACACACATGGTCTCTAATGTGCTGCCGCTGCTGTTCTTGCATCACAGCGGGCATCATCTCTGTCCTTACTCTTCATTGCATTCTTTGAGTTCTGGAAGGCACGAAGAGTTTGTGTTAAACCTTCTTTTGATAGCAATTTGCCTTTGTAAAACCGCATCAAACGATCCATTTCCTCTTTGTCTCCTGCACTTGCAGCTACTTTCAAATGCTCAATACTTGTTTGAATGTCTCCATTTTTGCAAGATATTTATGTGCTCCTACGGACCCCTTTTTTGCAGATACTTCATAAAATGCTAACGCTTTTGAATCATCTTGTTCCACTAAAACGCCATTCATATAATAGTATCCAATCATTGAAAATCCCTCAGCATTACCAAGTTCAGCTGAACGAATATACATTTCTAGTGATTTTGTATAACTTTGAAACACTCCTTCCCCATCTTGATATCTTTGGGCCATAGCCAAAAAAGCATAAGGATTCTTCTTCTTCATTTGTTTTTTCAAAGGCTTGGTATAATTGTTATTACGCATCGATGGTAGCCGACAGAATGCACATTTCTGCTCAACCAATGCTTGTAGTTTTGGTGTACCATTTTTAATAATATCGTTTATACTTCTAAGGGTACACCCTGTGCATAGCCTCTTCCCACAACATGGGAAAAATACGTTCTCTTCTTCTTCAATTGGAAGAGGAATTAAACATATTGGACACTCTTCCCTTTCCGCGACATTGATGGGTGCAAAGAGATCAATATTTGCTGTCTCTTCTTGAGCAGTTGCAAGTAAATTGTCAAGCCGTGCCTCTAATTCTAATGTCGTCATATTTCGGTACTATATACTAATCGCTCCGCCGTTTAGTATAGTACAACTCCTTCTATATTTATATATAACTTTATACTTTTTTTATCTTTGTGATTGTTATCTCGGTGTTATGATATATTACAGCTTATACCAATAATACCACACTACAGATCGATTATATATATATTACTATTATTTTGAACTATTACTTTTGTGAGGAACCTAATATATGATAACGCTAGCATCATCCTCCTCTCTGATCATCTGCTTATATCGTATGCTATTATATTTTCAGAATTTTTCTTCATAAATGCGGTATCCTTTGAAAAATATCATCACACTTTTCTGCCGTCTGCCGGCAACATGATAGTAGGGAATCAATAGCGCCGTAAATATCGCAGCATTTACTATCATATCAACATGAAAATGTCAATAGTTAGTGCAGTAATCGCTGCCGCTAGTTCTACAATCACTCCGCTTGTATCGGCATCTTTAAGGATACCAACATCACAAACTTTGTCAGTGCATCACAAACGTATTGCAAACACTGCCAAAAGAAGACGACCTACAGCAACATTATACAATGGTATACATACAAATTGTAGAACTAATACCTCGAGAAGAAGACGAGCACTTTCGTCTGCACTGCAATCTCCTACACAACAACATACAGCATTCATATCACACTACCCAACAATAAGACATTTATCAAACTCAAATAACAATCATCCACCAGATGATGATATAAACTGGACACCAATATGTGAAAGATATTTAAATCAAGCATATAACCAAATATCAAGAAGATCATCTTATAGTAATAAAGTACTACAAATCTCACCACAAGGTACTGAAGGATTTCGTGATGCAACCCGTGGTGGACAGGGATATATCAAACCTCGTGGTGGTAGTAGAGTAGAATCAACACCACAGACACAGTATGAAAAGGAAATAGCAGCAAGTCCACAATATGTTAAAAAGATTGCATCCCAAAAGTCCCAGGGTAAGAGTATACAACAGTCTCAAAAAAAGGGTACACAAAAGGAATCAACATCATCAACTAACAACAAATCTAACAAGCAGCCTATAAAGAAGAAGAAACGAATACCATTCCCAAAGATGACTCCCGGACGACAACGTAACTATCGTCCACCACATGTTATATCAGCATTACAATCATCAGTATCATTTGGATCACATGAAAAGTATACTAGTGTGAATGATGCATATAATGATCGATTTAGTATTAATGATGATGATATCAATGGCGACAGTGGAATTGGGGTAGGAAGAGATAGAAGAGAGGTGGTAAGAGAAGAAGAGATGAAAGAAGAGGAGGATGGATGTGATGCAGATGATATACGAGAACATTGTTTAGAGAATTTTCGTGATGGTGTTGAAAGTGCACAATATCTAAGTGTCAAAGGTCCAATATCAGTCTCTCCTTCTTCTACTACCAAGAATGTTGACAACTTAGAGGAAGAGTCAAGTATTGAAAACTTTCGTGAATCAACATCATCAAAACGAAGTCCATCATATAAAGAGGTGGTTGATAAACTATCAACTATATCAAAGAATAATGAGATACCTTCAAGTAATAACTTTCGTGATAGTGCACATGAAAGGAAAATGAGTGTATATAAAGATTCAGCATTTAATGTCCCATTGAGTGAATATGTTGAAGAGCGGAAGAAGTTGGTTGAGGTGGAAGCTGAAGGTAAAACAAGCAGTAGCAGTAGTGATAGTGTTATTGATGAAGAATTGTTAGATGAGGATATAGTTGATGAAGAGAACTTATCATCGGATTCTACTATATCAGATACTAAAATTGATGAAGAGATTGATAAGATTATTCGACAACGGAAGAAGTTTGAACAGAGTATTAGGGATGAAGATGATGATATGGATTCTGAGGCGGTTAAGAAATCTGACACAAGAAAGAAAGAGTCAAAGGTATCAAAGCCATCATCTTTGCTATCCATTGATCCAAAGTCTATCAATATAATACCAGTAAAGAAAGGCAAGGCTGAAGAGGAGGGACTGTCAACTATCGATGATGCCGATAATGATGACAACATATTGAAAAGAAGCTCTGACTCCTTAAACGAGAGATCAAATAATACACCACTACCATCATCAGGATCATTATTCAGTAAATGGGAAGGAGCATCCTCCGGATCAAAATCATTCGTTAAAATGTTCCGTGGCTCGGCATCCTACATTGCCAATCATCGATCAACATTGGCAGTATATCATATCCCCGGAGAATTATTAGCCTGGGAGGGTTTCCCAGGATTAATGGATGATATTGCATTAACATGGTTACTTGGGATGAAAATTGTTTTGGTAGCAGGATGTAGACATCAGATTGATTTACGATTAGAAGAGGAGGATGACGAAGAAGATGAGTATGGTGGTAATGATAAGAACTTGGGTGGCCGGGTTATGATGTCAAGTATCCGGGTTACAGATGAGGATACACTACGTGTTGTGAAGGAGGAGGCTGGATTTGTGAGGTTTGAGATTGAAAGGAGATTGGCAAAGAGTTTACGATTGCATGGTGGTCTTGTGAAGGGATCGGAATCGTTAGTTGGTAATGTTGTTTCGGGTAACTTTTACTCGGCGCAGGTACGTCGTTTGTTTTGTTGTGTGTGTTATTCATGTCTATACTTCTGTTCTTACCCTTCCTCTTCCTCTTTTGATCTATAGCCATTTGGTGTTGTAGACGGTGTTGATTACTGCTGGACAGGGTTCCCTCGAAAGGTAGAAACCGAACGTATTCGACAAGTTCATGAAACACATGATATTGTACTCCTAACCTCGTTGGGCGTGAGTCCATCTGGAGAGATATTCAATGTAAACTCTGAGTTCCTAGCCGCCACCGTGGCTGGATCACTAAGTGCATCTAAGATCATTTACTTCAATGTACATGGCACCTCCTTCCAAAATAAGCTCACGGACAAGCCAGTACAGAACCTAAGGGTGAGTGATGCCAAGGATCTACTGGCTCATTACAAAATGAAGATACATCCAAAGGGATTTGCCCTTGTAGATTTAGACGGGGATTCTCCTCAACAGTCCGTACTACGAACTCCTGGGAGTATGGAAACATTAATTAAGGTTGGGTATTCAATGGTAGCATTAGAAAAGGGTGTGAAACGAGCACATATCCTAGCTCCCGAGAATGGTGCACTTGTACAAGAACTGTATACTCGTGATGGTTGTGGGACATTGATTTCTCGTGATATATATGATGGCATACGCCGTGCCGAAGTCAATGATGTTACAGGGATATATGACCTGATCGATCCATTGGTTAAAATGGGTACATTAGTTGAACGGCCAAAGAGTCAGCTAGAGAAGGAAGTATTGAGTTACTATGTCTACACGAGAGATGGACTAGTTGTAGCCACAGGCCAGTTGAAAAGATTCGAGGGTGGCTTTGCTGAAATAGGATGCTTGGTTGTTAGTAAAGATTATAGAAGAGGCGGAAGAGGTGACGCCATGTTGGGATATCTAGAGAGATTGGCTCTTCAATGCGGAGCTAAGAAGGTATTCGTCTTGAGTACTCAAACTATGGAATGGTTTGTTGAAAGAGGTTTCAAGGAAGTCCCTGTCGAGAGTCTACCACCAAGTAGACAAGCTGTATATAATCAAAAGAGAAAAAGTAAGATATATATGAAGGAAATCGATGGTGATAGAGATTTAGACGCTGCAGAGCTGTGGTGGTCAAGTAAGTAGGGATACTAACTTAAGTCTAATAACCATATCAGACAAACTATTCAACTTTTGATACTTAGCAAGTAAAGTCTCGCCTATACTTGAACTCGTCAAAGCCGGAGAAAATCTCGGGTCTGTCTTTATATGTTGGCTTGACTTGCTCTTCGTACACTGCTAGTAAATTCTTACGTCGGAAGAGGCCATCTACGTACACATGTGCAACCCTGCAGCCAAGTTTGACGGCCATATCTCCTCGAATTCCGCCCTTATAGTTTTTCCAGCCCGCTTTCTGCATTCTTTCCTTGTTTCCATTCAAGATGATGATGCGAGGAACTCCTGCTGCGTCCCATATAGCCTCTTCGAGTGATTTAGTATCAAAGTAGTGTCGACAAGCATCTTCCACAGTGATAAAACTATCTATATCACACCGCCGCCTCTTTGGATTTGAACTATCCTCAATGTTCAGAACTTTATCTGTACCTATCTCATACGAGCTGATCCATTCCATTAAGAACTGTTTAGTAGCTTTATCACCAAGACACTTCCATCCGAACTTAGACACGAATTGCTCAACAGATGGTACTACGGATCCAAGGATACTCCCGATGGGCACCAACCTTGTCAGTTCTTGCATCAATTCTACAAACTTTTGTGATCGATCCTGTCTATTCAAATACTTTATTTTGAGCCCCGATCTTCTGTCAATGTCAGTACATCCCTCCTTCCACAATCGGCTATTAGTGATGAAAGACCAAATACTTGGTTGTCTTCGCTCTTCTTTCTGTTTCTGTAACTTCCAGATTTGATATGATGCATATCCACTCCTGCCGAATAGTATCTCCAGATTTTCTTTTGTTGCCAAGTCTTGCTTGAAAAGAGTAACAACCAGTTCATTCATATCTGACAGTTCATTCATATCTGATGGCAATCTAGCGACTACATCGTTCCCATTCTCATATAAATATTTCCCAAAATCACAATTTAAATCTTCTTGTGACAAGTCTGATATATACTTATTTCTCCTACCCGGTAGCTGATCTAAAATGTCTATGATAGCATCTTGCTTCTTGTTCATGTGGAAATGGCACTGGGCAAGCTTCTGTTCAATTGCAATACATATATTCATTGTATGGTCAAGGTTTGTTGTATTAAACCTTTCAAATGACTCCTCAAAGTTATCGAACTCCTCTCCTTCTATGCCCTCCATAAAGCCATCATCCGAGGAGTCAAAATCAAAGATTTCATCAAAAGAGAAATGGAAGATGGCACTGAAAGAATGGCCATGACAAACTTTCATAGCCTCGGTGACAAACTCAGTAATACATAGATTTGGATTGGCATTTGTACCAATTGCATCCCAGCCAGCCAACAGATTGACTCTACCTACGGCATCTGGAAGGATGGGCTGTATCTCTGTCTTGTAAATGAGTTCATGATCCACTTCATAGCTTTTGATAACCTCTGCCCATCTTGTAGACGACATCTCTTTGTCTATCTTCCGCTTTACTTTGAGTTCTTGAATCCACTTCTTTCCCATTTCTACAGCAGTCTCAATAGCAGATGATCTGTCTGGAAAGTATTCTTGTGCTCTTTTAATGATCTCATCAAAACACCCTTCTACATCTGTATATTCATAGCAATCAAAACAGTGTAGTATACGAGCAACCTTATAAGCCTGATCCCTATACCAATTGTTATCAGTAATGATCCATTCCTTTTTCAGCCCCACATACTCTCCAATCAAATTAATACAGTCCTCATTATTCAAGAAGTTTGTATTGATTCGATGTAGATTCTCCATTGACATGTGAAGTATGTACTTCACTAGAAAGATGTGAACAACAGCAACTAGGTTGTTTTCGTTTCCAATAGCTGTACATAAACTAGTGGTGATATCATGATATCTAGTGATATTCTTGTGCTTCCATTTCTTCTGCCATATCACATTAGTTGCCTCAACACAATTAGAATCAACATCTCTTCTCAAACAATGGTGGCTGAGATTGTACACTTCTTCAAACTTTCCAATTAGTAAGTGAATATTCAAAACTAAGTTGACACTCTCCCCTTTTCGTAGAAGGAGAAGATCAAGAGAATGCTGTGCTGCAACTTGATAAGCAAACACATTTTGATTTATAATTTCTCCAGCATATCCTCCCTTCCTCCTTCCATCATGCAGTAACTCTGTTATTAACAACTGTCGTCTTTCTAGCAATCCATTAATCTCATCCCGATTGGGTTCGTAATCAACCAACGGTGGTTGTATGTAATATATTGCATTGTTTAGATGAATTTGATGTTCTCGTTGTAATGAACCAGTTGTCGAGTTTATTGACTCTCTTAATGCATGAATCCTTCTACATCTAAATTGCTGTTCTGATTTACTGTGATTATCTTTATCCTTGCATGATTGTGAACAATATATACATGCTTCACACTCGCAAAATGTCCAAGTCCAAGGTATGCCGCATATGTTACTTTTCTTACAGTGGGTACAAATAATAGTAGTACTTGTAAATAGTTCATTAAAGTTTAGACGCAGTTGCAGTGCCTTTTTGATACTATTTTGTCGAGATGTTATGTGATAATTTGGCATACTCTTTATCAGTGTGTATCTCTAAGTATCCCCATTATCAATGCATACACCGCCTAATCCAAAACAACTATACTACCACAACAGTAAAAGCTTAGTGCTTAGTGCTTAGATGCAGTCCTCGATCTTACTTTTAGCGTATTTTTCAGTGTATTTTTGCCCTGTATTTGGCGATAGGATACCTCTATCGCTAAATACACCGATCTAAAAACCAATCTAGTCTAGCTGGTTTGTGCTTTCTAAACTTAATCAACTTTAACCTCAGCAAGTGAAGTCTAGCCTAAACTGAAACTCGTCAAAGCCGGAGAAAACCTCAGGTCTGTCTTTATATACTGGCTTGACTTGTTCCTCGTACACTGCTAGTAAATTCTTACGTCGGAAGAGGCCATCTACGTACACATGTGCAACCCTGCAGCCAAGTTTGACGGCCATATCTCCTCGAATTCCGCCCTTATAGTTTTTCCAGCCCGCTTTCTGCATTCTTTCCATATTTCCATTCAAAACAATTATACGAGGCACTCCTGCATGATCCCATACAGCTTCTTCAAGTGATCGAGTATCAAAGTAGTGTCGACAAGCATCCTCCGCAGTGAGGAAGCTATCTATATCACGCCGCCGCCTCTTTGGATTTGAATCATCTTCCATGTTCAGAACTTTATCTGAACCTATCTCATACGAGCTGATCCATTCCATTAAGAACTGTTTAGTAGCTTTATCACCAAGACACTTCCATCCGAACTTAGACACGAATTGCTCAACAGATGGTACTACGGATCCAAGGATACTCCCGATGGGCACCAACCTTGTCAGTTCTTGCATCAATTCTACAAACTTTTGTGATCGATCCTGTCTATTCAAATACTTTATTTTGAGCCCCGATCTTCTGTCAATGTCAGTACATCCCTCCTTCCACAATCGGCTATTAGTGATGAAAGACCAAATACTTGGTTGTCTTCGCTCTTCTTTCTGTTTCTGTAACTTCCAGATTTGATATGATGCATATCCACTCCTGCCGAATAGTATCTCCAGATTTTCTTTTGTTGCCAAGCCTTGTTTAAAGAGGGCAGTTACTAGCTTTTTATTGGCCATAGTAATACTTTCCATGTTAACACCGGAGTCGATTGATACACGAACTGCGAAATCTTCACTATCTGGTAGTGGTTCGGATGTGTACGGGTTGCTATCTTCTCGAAGTTGACTCAAAATGTTCGTAGCATCATCGTTATATTTGTTTTTCTGAAAGTTGCAATAGGCAAGCTTTTGTTCAAGTGAGATACATATAAGTAGTGCCTCATCAAGGAAGCTTACAGCATTCTCGTCGAACAGTTCTTCCATATCTTCAGTCATAGAGTCGTGCCTCGAGGTACCATATAATATATCACTTAGGTGAGGGCTATCAAATATATTATTGAAGGAGAATTCTGGACAAGCCTTCATTGCATCCGTGACGAACTCTGAAAGACATAGATGGGGGCGGCTACTATCAGGCGGTGGACGATAATTGCCGCTGCCAACTACATTCCAACCTGCCAGTATGTTTATTCTTCCAACTGCATCCATCAGTAGAGACCTAACCTCAAACTTGTAAATAATTGCAAGGTCTGCCTCGTATGATGCTTTTAGTTCCGAACAAAAAATATGTGGTGCATTCTGATCATGCGTCAGTTTGGTTCTCGTGCTTAATCCAAAGCTGTCAACTGTACTCATTCCGGAATGAATGACACGGTCAATAATAGAAGTTTTATCTGGCCAGTATTCAGAAGATTCACATGCAAAGTATTCTCTTGCTATCCCCTTGATCTTCATGAAGCACTCATTAACTTTACCTGCATATCCACCATACCCATACATGTTACAACAATGAATTATACGAGCAACTTCGTGTGCCTGATCCCGATACCAATTAATGTTATCAGTAATAATCCATTCCTTTTTCAACCCAACATACTCTCCAATTAAATTAATGC
>Ga0214479_100201_pt1 | contig 37555 bp, 24 predicted proteins | sample M1_20Mar14CPVII9_5_FD_165054 | JGI IMG/M metagenome (GOLD analysis project Ga0214479, IMG submission 165054) | Marine eukaryotic communities from Monterey Bay, California, United States - M1_20Mar14CPVII9sort6BwellE14 | ecosystem: Environmental > Aquatic > Marine > Unclassified | place: USA...
GAAGTTGAGTACTCCTTCTTCATCTTCTTCTCCTTATTTTTATTATCGATCCACTCACGGTGAGTCTCCTTCATGATATAATAATTAATTACATCAGTGTAGTAACGGTGCCACATAGCAACATTCTCATCATTAATCGTCTCAAAGTCATGACGCCATACAGCAACATTACTTAGCAAATGTAATCCTTCAGATGACAAAACCATCAATTTAGGATTTTATTGTTGTAACGCCATCCTCTATTGTCTACCTATGAGCATTGTCATATATTATACGGTGTATCTATTACTATTTTGATTTGAACTTAATGAATGATACACTATATTATCTTGTAGTAGTAATACTAAGTATTCTTCACTTGATATATCCGCATGTGATATGCAGCATCAACGCTATCTCTAATAATACTTGATTGTTTCGAGAGAACAAATGTATGAGCAACAAAGTTATTATGTTTTGCCAGCCGGCCGGCCATTCTTAGCCAGCCATGCAATTGCAGCTACTAAGGCCGATCCATGCACCTAACACGGGTAAACTGCTCCCGCCTAAGCGGATTACTGTTTCTATGACGATGGTATTGAAAGTGGGATAAGATCATATGAATTGATTCCACTAGATAACTTATCTATACTTAAGTTAGATGAAAAAGCAGTAGAAGAATACAAAGAACAATTGGAAGTCGATGTTGAAGTACCATATAACGAAGAGGGTGATATGAAAGTCATACACCCCTGGAAAGTCCGCAGTATCTATCAATACTCAGATAATTACTACTACTTGCACCCAGAGATGGTGGAGCAAACTAACTCATCCAAGTGTCCACAAGCTGCAATCTGTAATGTTTGCAAATCTAAGATAGACTCAGGAACTGAAGCATCGAAGATCACCAACTCTATAGCATCAGGAGTAGATTTTGGCAACCCCGATCGGTTAGAAGTAACGTTTGAAAAGCCATCACTCCGTGAGCATCTTCTCATGGCTCTTGTGAGACCTTATGCAACTATTATAAAACTCCAGAACAAGAACAGCTACAAGCATACGTGTCTTCAATCTGCTATCAAAGGTTCATCGATTGTATTTGAACATGATTCACCTCAAGTAGTAAGCAATCTTCTATCAACGGAGAGTATGAATAGTAACATGTGCATACATTTTGTTGGCGCCAAAGGTGAATTCGACTCTATGATAAAGCGTACTCTTGAACAGCGAACTGCCGATATATATGGAAGACCGTATGTAATATTCCAGTGGCTCAAACTATTGTCAAAAGTTAATGAACATTATCAAGGCATGGGTATCGAAGAAATGGAATTCCAAACTCTTAAAGACTTAGTTGTCAAATCCAATAAAATACTAGTAGAAAACCACGAATGTATTGTCGATGTAGATGCACAAGAGAGGAATGAACAGATGACAGATGATGTTGCCGGTATACGATCACCTCCAGCCAGTAATAATGAGAAAGTTGATAACACTAATGATTCCGATAATGTTCTTGATTTACAGTATTCTTATTTGGCAACTAAAAAGTCAACACCAAATAAGAGCAAAGAAGACTCCACCAATGCTTATCTCCGAAGTGCTGCTAAGACTATAGGTGTGAATATATCCGAGGAGGAAGCGAAGTATAATGCATCAAAGTCATACAGATCTGAAGTTCCTGTAAATGAATTCGAGAAAGGTGAATTCGGACTTGTTGCTGGCTTCCCTCATGTATGTTTACTCGGCACAGCATATAACAAGAAGAGTTGTAACTTATCTGAATCTGACTGTCTGCACTTACTGATGCAGTATACCAATATTCCAGCCACATGTAAACTTCTGATATTCTATCTTTTCGACATTAAACGAAGACATCAGAATATATGTGGCATGAGTGCTAAGGTCAAGGGTGACTCAGTAGCATTTAATAAGTTTGTATCCGAATTCTCATCATCTAACTTCCAAGATCGACTACGTCGAGGCGTGAAGAATCCAAGTGGCAACGATGCAAAGTATGTACTAAGTAAACTGATGCCTGTACTGGTAACAGCCGGAAAGCATACAACACTCGGCTCTTTGGAGAGAAACTCATCTGTTGGTGAAATGCTTGCCATGATACGCAGACGTGGTTCATCATTTTGTTTCTTGACATGTACAGTAGATGATGTGCATAATCCTAATGTTCTTCGATTGTCGTCAAAACATTACAACAATACGGATTATCCAAGTCTTTGTCCAACTGATTTCCTTGATGCATTAAAGACAGGTAAAGACTATGAGTCCACTACCATAGATATACCAACAACTTGGACTGCAATGAAGGAGCAGGTAAATGGTAATCCAGTAGCCAGTGCATTCATGTACAAACGACTTGTTTATGCTGTTACGAAGGTACTTGTTGGACTGAAATCATCAACTACAAGTGGAAGTGGTAACCGAACTGTAAGATCCAAACGTATAACTGAAGATACTTGGACTGGAGAAGATAATGGTGTAATCATATCTAATACAGATGCATATTGTGGAGTGCATGAATGCTCAGGACGAGGAGCTTTACACTTTCATCTTTGTCTATTTGGTGGCGTATCTCCATTTATCTTACAGAATGGCATCGACGATCCTGAAATACGCAGTGCTATAACTAAATGCCTTGATCAGATGTTCTGCAGTCAGCTTCCGTCGAACTTTCATATTAAGAAACTTGTTGAGAAAGAATTATCTCATTGTCCAGGAGGCAATCCAACGATACGGAAGGGTCGAGCAGAGTTGATTCCGCCTGATCCATTAAAGAAAGAAGAGTTTGAAAATCATGTTTATACAACTGTATCAGATTGTGGAATACACTCACATAAGTGGAATAGTATTGGTACATGTCACAAACCTCCAAGAGGACTCACCGGGTGTAGACTGAATAAGCCAGATAATCCCATCTATCGAACAGGTCCAGTTCAGTTGAAAGAAATGACTCGTACCGAAGATGAATTGACATATCGAGTTCTGAATGAGATAAGAGACGAAGGAAAAGATAAGGGCGAGTTTGATATAGAAACACTCGAGGAAGCTAAGAAATCGATAGACAACTCACAGTCTCTTCATCCCCTTGATGACCCAGATCCACGTTTGATAACATGGCAGATAGCCAATCCCAACATTGATCCACACATATCACTACCAGAGTTGGCAGACTGCACAGACTATCAAACTCTAAACAATGCAAGAAAGAAGAAGTATATTATAAATGCACTGTCAGATGCCATGAAGATGGATAACAAAGACACAGATGATGCCGACAACGGGTATGATTTTCAAACAACTGTACCGATAAAAATCAAGAAACGGAAGAAGTCCCCAGGAAGTGACACTCATACAAATAAAATTGCTAAAATATGTATTCCTGAAGATATGAATATTGATGAAAGGGAGAGAGAAGTACTCAATGATGCATTATCTCACCACTCAAACAAAGTTGCTAAGACACAGACAGAGGATACAAAAGTTAGTGATGAAAGTGAGTATGATAAGACAAATGAAATAGGCACTGAGATAGAGAGGCCTAATAGAAAGAGGAAACGCTGCCGTGATGACCATAATGTTGTTTGTGTCCATTGTATAAACAGGAACTTACGTCGACCCCAAACATTGATTGACGACGAATGTGTTCATGTTGCAAAGAGTGCTAGGATAGACATATCCACATGGATTCCCAGGAGAACTGATTCGATGTTGAGAGATAGTTCATATGATGAAGATGATTTAGCTGACGATGATGAGAATACCAGTAGTCATGAAGTAGATGATTCAAACGATGAAGAAATACAATCCATTACATCCTTGTTCAAAGTTATGAAGTTGCTTGGTACTTTATCTCAAATTCGACCGAATGATGCTGAGGTACAAAAGATAATTTCCAGTTTAGAAGGCCTAGATTTGGAAGAGATAGAGATGATATACGCCAACGTCAGAAAAAGATTGAAAGGAATGAATGGATACGTTGTGCAATACAACAAACTACTCACAGCTCTTCTTGGTTGCAATACGAATTCAATGCTCTTAGGTTCAACTGAACAGAGCAAAGCTGCAACATTCTATATTGGGCCATATATCGATAAGAACAAGAATCCATTAATTGAATCGCTTGATATTGTTTTGAAAGCCATGGATTTAGCTCGAAAGTATCCAAGCGTTGCAGATGACAGTGACACGCCAAGAAGAATCACACAGCTTATCATGACTAAGATTCTCAATCAACTCAACAATCTAATGGAAGTTTCTGACACACAGGCGGCTGCTGGACTACTTGGAATCAGCGCTGGTATGTGCTCTGATAAGTTTGTTGTATATGATGCCAATTGCCACAATAACTTTGTTAGCGATGAATGCAAAATCTTCTCAACAACTGATAATACAGACAGCGGTACAGATGATGATACTTACATATATTCATCAATGGACGACTCGTCGTTGAATGATAACTCGTATTCAGATGGTGAAGATTCAGATATGATTCCATCCGAAGTTGAAATTGATGATAATACAAGCCATGGTGATTCAGATTGTGACTACCTTCCTAGTGTGCCCGACAGGAATGAATCGCTGCCCTTTTATAACAGTGCATATGGTTCATATCCATTGTATAAAGGGAATGATAATCAATTAATACCCGTGCCATACCCATTATTATATCGTTGCCGAGGTGAAGAGCTGAAGGAATTGAATAGATATGAGTATTTCAGTAGTGTTGAGATTATACGGAATAAGAAAGTTACAGCCACTCAACATAATACTCAAAACACAAATGCAGGGAGAAAAGAAAGTTCACATTACCTGTTCTCCGATGATTTCCCATTGTATGATAGTCATCATCAGATAATCAGGTCCAAACAGTGCACACTGAAGTTATATGCCAATCCACCGTCTCCTCCTGGAAAGCCTCCTTCAGAAGATTCACCTGATTATAAGCAGTGGAAGAAGAAGGCTGACATATACGCAAAATACCTTCTTATTCTGTTCCGATCCGAACAAACTTTATACAATCAAAGTATAACCAATCACTTAAAGTATGACTGGGAGGCCTATGTACAATTTGTAGATGATTTGCGAGAGGGAGACAATGACAAAACCAATGAGCAATACTTGAGGAATGCGTGCATCCTTAGGGAGATGAGCGATCTAATAACTGGCACCAAGACGACTTTCTATAAAAGGATGATCCTTTCTCACTACCGTGCAAGAAATCGAACTATATGGTCAGAACAACAACAGGCGGAAGGTTTCGCTCAATACAGACACATGAAACAAAACATACGTACCATTGATTATGATGACATTGACAATGAAATTGATGATTTGATTGCCAGCAATATACTTTCTGACTATCAGGAACGGCAGATAATGCAACGAGTGGCTTATTCTGATCAATTGATTAGACAGTTGAAGACCTCCAGTAAACCAATAACCGATGGAAATCTCGGATCAAATGAAGATAGATCCACACACGAGGTAGGCGATCAATTACACATTAAAACCGTGCCTTTCGATGATAGACTTTCATATCGTATACTGGAAGATCCGAGCAATGATCAGATCGAAGGAGATGCTGCTCTTCCAAGTAATGATTCTACTGACTCGACGAATGCTTCTGCAATGGATGCACGAGTAGAAGCCTTTATCAAATCAAAGAACTTATCACAGGATAAACTCAATGCCGTTCAGACTATGTACAGACATTTCAAGGATGTGTTGTACAGTGATGAAGTAAAGGATCCACCAAATCTGTTGATTGTAGGAGCTCCCGGTACAGGTAAGAGCTGGCTTGTGGATATCATTTCGGAAATTGCTACAATATATGTTGGTCTTCAAGATCCAATCAAATCAGCCTTTATGGGTATAGCTGCTATCAACATTGGAGGCTCAACCATCAACTCCTTATTCGATATCCCAATCAATCTCTCGAGGCAGTACAAGAATGAAACAAAGCCTTGGAATTCAGACCTTCTCGAAGAGTTCAAACGGAAGTATAACTTGGATAAAGTATCAACCATCATTATTGACGAGATTTCAATGGTGAAGCCTTGGATGCTTACCTATATCGATGCTAGGATGAAGGAGGCAATGCAATCCGACAAGCCTTTTGGTGGAAAAGCTCTCATTATGCTGGGTGACTTCGATCAATGTCCGCCCGTCGGGGGAAATACAATGCCTCATTTAGCCATGGAGATGCTAGAAAGGAATATATGGAGTCAAAGAAATTACTTGAGCAACGTATCATCACAGAAACGAAAGAGTAAAAGGTCAAGATTTGAATTAGAGAGCTCACTTACGAGAAGGGGAGTACAGATATTCAAATCCGCAGGTCTGATGGAATTGAGTATTCAACATAGAAGTGCCAAGGACCAAGATCATACTAATCTCTTGAAGAAGATGAGCTCAGGATCCAAAATCAAGACTGCCGACTTGAAGAACTATAAAACTTTATCTGTCAGTGATATGACACCTGATGGATTTCTATTTGCCCCGGTGATTGTAACTGGCAACTACGAACGTAGGGCGATTAACTCGTTCCAAGCAAAGATGTATGCAACGTACCATAATACCCATGTTGTTCGATGGAAGAGAAAGATTGGCTCCAAATGGGATAATAAACCAACCAATGCACATGCTCTTGAAGAGGCCCAGGATGAACCTTGTTTCTGGGAGTATTTTGTGCCCAGAGCTCCTGCTTTCCTAACTACCAATATCAATGTTAATAACGATCTTGCTAATGGCACGGAAGTGCGGATGGATTCTCTATCATTTCAATCGCCCGAGGATGAAGAGTTTTTATCAGAAATGATTAAATCTGAACCATTTGGTAGTATAATTGATATGCGTAATCCACCATCGGCCATTAATGTTGAGTTATATGCAGATGATGTTTGGGATTCTTCTGAAACGAAGAAGAAGAATGCCAGTAAACGAAGTGAATGGAAAGTTGGAAGTGTAGTCAACGATGATCGAGTAGTAGTCCCCATCAGTTTACAGCACAATAAGTCTGATTTTGAATATGATAATGTTCGTGGAAAAGGTGGAGCAATCCGTTTCCGAGCATCAAGAGTGTTGTTGGCTGATAACTTTCCAATTGAACTAGGATTTTCGTATACTGTCAATAAATCACAAGGCCGTACAATTCGGAAGGAGATTGTATCATTGTCCGAGCATCCCGATCCCAAGTTAACATATACTTGGGAAAAATTATACACTGTCATCTCTAGAATCCAACAAAACCCAGACATGCGTCTCCTTCTCAAAGGGGGCGGCAGATCTACTATCAATTATATTGCCAACTTGGAGAAGGACAAGTATACGGCCTTGTACTTTAAAGGATTTCCACCAACTGAAACCTCTCAAATTCGGTATTGGGATGAAAAGTTGGCAGCTAAGGCTGCTCACTTTATTTGAATTATTATTAGATATGTAAATTAATATATGCTTTGTTATTACCTTTGGAGTTGTTAATACCTGATATTATACTTCAACGATACGGCAATAAACTATTGTGTAGGATTCTACTTATATATTATTTGCATTATGTCTGTTTTGATCAAAATACAATCACAATGTATATTGTTTATTGATTGTTCATATTATATAATGTGATAGTGCATATGTTGTTTATTAGGTAGTTATTGAATTTTGTTGGAGGGGACGAATAAAACAACCAAGTTGTATCATTTATATTGTAATTTATATACTTTCTATATCGGCGGCCACTGATATGTGTGTGTGTGGTGTTTAAGTAGTGAGAGTAGCTCATGAATGGAAGAGCGTTGAAACGTATATATTTACTCTTGTCAAGACTGTACTCTATAAGTTTTACTATCTCGTGATATGACAAGAAACTGCCCTATACATAAAGTGTGATAAAGGAAAGAATATAGCTGACACGGTCCCATTGCTGAGCTCTCATACACTCCCATTTCATATGATGTTGCTCTTCTCCTTTCATAAATTGAGTTCAGTTACAACTAAAACAAGTAGACTATTGCAACTAAACATGGTAAAATCACAAAAGAATAAGTCGCCACCCGCTAATGTGGATGGTGAACAATCGAATGGAAAGAAGACTAAGCTGTCTAATGACGCGGCAGTAGGATTGGCAGGTGCACCATCTCCTCCTTCTCAACCCCGTGTTTCGACTCCTCCTCCTCAACCCCCTACCATTGGTGTATCTATCAACGCTTCCCCCTCGAGCAAGGCTCATAACATGAGCACTAATCAGGTCCTTGTCGCCAACTCTGCGAGTCCTCATGTTAGGTTTATCTGGATCATGAAGAGCGGCAGTGGCAGAGCTGGCTGGTTTAATACTATCAAGCAACGTTTTAATGATGATCCAGAAACATATGGCCCCATTATTCATGGTACCGTCATTCTTCCCCGACGTGATCACATGAACCACGAGGCAAATGATGTTTTGTGGTCTCAGCAATACGTATGGTTCCAGCAAGTTCTCGTAACGCCTAATACCAGGATGCCTGTTTCTGAACTTGGTGAAGCTGTTGCTAAGGCATACAGTAAGATCGAGAATGAGCATGGCACGGGTAAGTTCAAAACCAACTATGTCTTTGCCCAGGATGAGACCAGGGACCCTCCACTTCCTGTCAACTATTATGTATTGGATAAGGATGCCATTCTCCTCTTGAAGAAGGTGTACTCCAGTCCTTCTATCACCAAGGCTGCTCTTGTAGGCGATCGTCATATTATGAAGATGTTCTTTGGTTCTCAAGAGGAGGGTGAAAGTGTACTATCCACCCTCACTGAGGAGGAATGGCACAACACTACCGCATGACTAGACGAAGATCCGAGGACCTCTAAGATTCATCTAACCGACCTTGATCTCTGGTTGGCTGGAACTAAACAACCTTCTACCGGTCACAAACAACTGAAATGATACTGAGCACTGTCACCTGTATGCAGATTATTGATCGATTGCTCTATTCTTGTTTTGATATAACGGTATTGTATATTGCAGCATTATTGTTTTGATATTGTCTTGCGGCTGCATACATAGAGCATAAAATGAAACTAACACTAGGAATATCATCCGTCTATTCCAATTACTTCGTACCCACGGTAGCTAAACTCAACTTAGTTATTACTTTGACTTTTGGTTCTCTTGCTTCTCCGTGGTTCATTAGACTTAACCTCATCAGCCTTGATTTTCTCCTCTTCAGGATTGAGTCTTCTCCACTGTTCTAGTTTTGTAACAGCTTTGATAATATCATTATACTTGCCTGGGTAGGCAATTAATATATTCCCAAAGACTTTCAAAGCAAACGTTTCTCCAACTGTGCCTTTCTTTTGTAGGAACTGGCCCATTTGACCGAGTATTTCATTAGTCCACCAAGCAACATCAGACGGTAGTTCTCGGCAAAGCATATCAACCATCATATCTATATCGCTTTTGTTTGCATCTGGAAAGTGCCGTCGAAGGATTACTCTCATAGTCTTCTGTACATGGCTATCCTTCCCAACATTCACTACTTCGCTATCTTCTGCTTTCATTTCATTACCGGCGATTGTTACTTTCTTCTCCCCAAACTGGTAGAAGCCCTTCAATAGTTCGTCATCCTCTGGCATTCCATAGTTGTACTCTATTGCCGATATTAGTAACATAGACAAATGTGCTTCCGCCTTTTGACTATTCATTCCGTTCTTGAATACTTCCATACTTAAGATCTTATAGGCGTCGGTAAATTCTCTTCCCTTGAATATTCGTAGCCCCGCATCTACATCTGCTATATTTTTAGCCAACTTAATATAGTTTTCGAATGTAGCCTTGTCTTTGCTAATGAATTGTTAGTAAAAGTAGTATGGAAGTAGAATCAAAAGATATGCAACACTTACCTGCCTTGACTATGGAGCATTATCCAACAATAATGAACAAGTTTGTTCTTCCATATCATCTTCTTAATATCTTCTTCCTTCATACTACTTGTATCAGCTCCACTTCTAGTTGCTTCACGACTGTTTGCATCTTGCTCATTGTGTAGTCTATCAAACTCGTCGGCCCACAGATTCCATGTATGCCATATTAGCCTCAGAAGATCATCTAATGTTATCATATCAACATTCTGTATGAACTTCTCTTGTAATGTGCGCAAGTATGCTATTGTTTCGTCTTTTGCTTGGTCGAACTTACTTTGGTTATTGTTCTCCAACATCTTTAACTTGAACAATTTAACTAATGCCTTATCCTTCTTTCTCTTTAGTTCCACTTTGCTGTAATATCGCATCAAGAATAGCAATGCAACTGGTATGACGTTGGGATTGTATCGGCTGCAGATGTTTATGATATCTTGCGCCTTCTTCTCGTCGATATCAAAGTCGATTGGTCGGTAGTAGTAAAGATTTGTCTCTGTATTGAAGTAGAACTCTCTATCTGTACCCTTTTCCTTGATCTTCCATATATCAGTTGTGTTAGTGACTCGTTCCATATTAAGGTATAATAACTCATCTTTTGGTAAGCCTTTACTAATGATTTGCTTTTTACTTATTCCCGATGGAGTACCTTCGTTGCATGGTATGAGAGTGTAGATGAGCTTCTTTGGATCTGCACTAACCTTAACAAGTTCCATTCCATTGCCGGTGTGTTTCTCCGGCCGTCGTTTCTTTTTTCTACTCCAGATTGATGCATCTACATCCGCTTCATAATGTGATGGTTGTATCTCCTGTTCGACATATTCCTCTTGTATATAGCTAGATAGAAGTTGTTTCTCGTCAACAGTTGGCATTGGTAGATCTTCGTCTTGAGGTAGACTCAATATCAAACTACTCTGGAAGTACTTGCCCTTGCTTCCTCTTAAATTTGATTGTTTATCATCTTCGTCTGTTGTTACTAATACTTCCTCTTCTTTTATAACTTTTTCTGTTGGTGGTATTATTACTTTATCCGCTATCAGTTCTTTGTCCGCCGATAGTACTACCTCGGCTGATACTACATCATCTGCTGATACTATTTCTTCGGCCGCTGATACTACTTTATCAGTTGATAATACATCATCAGCTGATACTGTTTCTTCGGCTGCCACTTCGACTTTATCCGCTGATATATCATCGGCTGATACTACTTCTTCTTTTACTAATACCTCATCCATTGATACTGCTGATACTTCTGCTTTTGCCGTTGCCGCGGCGAATTTCTTATCACTGGCTTCGAATAACTCATCTAACTTGTCTGTTGTTAATGTTCCATCTCCTTTACCAATTAAATCATCAGATATAACCGCAAATGACTCGGAATTATACTTCTTAATAATTTTTAACTTATACAACTCTTCCATTTGCTCGAGTGGGCTTAATGATGGGAGAACTATATCACCATCTTTGTTGTATAATCTACCTTGTCCTCTTTTCTTTACATAAGGTCTATCTTCAATTCTATAATGATGTAAATGTACAGATATACTTTTGTTTGTTTGTTGTTTATTAGTACTTTTGTCTGTTTTTTGTGTAATGGATGATGTGATGATATCTGGTTTAATATCTTCTTCGTCTTCTTCTTCCATCTCCACATCGTCGTCTTCATCCTCATCATTCACAAATGATAGACATTCGATCGTCGATTCTACTACTTTACTACTACTAATTTCTATGTATGCTGCTTGATTAAATAGCTCAAATCTACCTGATTTGATATACCCACATGTTCTATAACCACAACTGCAAGCCCGCCCTTTCCACACTTGACCTGGTCTTCTTTTTTTAATTTTTGGTAATCTATTTAGTGCAAGATCGTTTGGAGAGGTTGTTTTATTTATAACTGCATATCTGATTGCCTTCTTATCGACAGCAGCAGACGACGACGACGACGACGTTGATATATCCGGTAGTATCGTAGAGGATGACGACGACTGTGCATCTTGTAAGCCATTATATGATATTGATATATCTGTAGATGATAGTGGTATACTCGATCTGGCTAATATATTATTATTAGGTAAACTGTTGATCAGATGTTGATTAAGGAGTTGTTGATTGTAATGTATTGCATTAGAATTATATTGCTGTATCTGATTATTTAGACCAGATTGGTTGAATCCAGGATGGAACAATTGTTGAATTTGATGCTGTTGTTGTATTTGTTGTTGTATTATTTGTATTTGGTGCACCTGCCATGCTGGATTTGATTGTTGAATTTGTTGTTGTAGTAGCAGTTGCCGTGTGGGCGTGTCAGTACTACTGTTACTAGTACAATTACTAGATTGCGATGTAGTATGTTCATCTGGATTAAACATAATATAAACTGGAGGTGTAAGGCTTAGAGGCGAGGGTATGGTACTACCGAACTCACCTCCATACACTTTTATTTGAGAGGGTTATCCTATTTTATTTAGGGGTCTATGTATAGACCTCAGAGAGTCTCCCATAATAGAGTGCCGCATACCTATAGAGTTTGCTTAGTATGAGAAGTATCTTTTGCTGAGAAGGGAAATCGCTAGGGTATACTTTATAATTTTCGATAATGCCCTAAAATTGCAATTTTGCGATACCCCAGTTTTTTTTCCCTTGCATCACTCTCATAAAAAAATAGTGCCGCCTACTATGGTCGTATTTCTAGGCTCGATTGGTATCGATATGATTGATCACATACCTCGTCCATTACCCATTTAGACCACTTTTTAATGCTCTTTCAAATGGTGCCATTATCGGATACCCAAAATCTATATTTAATGAATGGCAGCGAGATTAGATAATCATCAACAAAATAAACTTAATGCGGCGCATCGATTGCTTCTATAAATAGACCATTGCAATATACAACATATCCCTTTTAGTCTCCTCTGATAACTAGCTCACGGATATAGTATTTGCAATGCGGTATCATCATAACATACTACAAATTTACACACAATAAGGCTGTCCATTAGAAGAAGTGAAAGTTTTAACTATAATTTGAGGTGTTAGAGCAACTAAGGATGAAATGAATCAGAATCATTTACTCCCGGCCTATGCCCAGTGCTTCTATCGCTGATACCTAAATCACTGATACTAAGTTCATCAACACCATCTTCTTCTTCGTTATCGTTTGGATTAGGGTATACACTAACATCATCATTATCTGGAATAATACCACTGGAATCATCATGTTCTTCTTGACCAACTCTTGAATCGTCACTTTGGTAAAAAGGATTGCTTTGATTTGAATCATATAATTTCTCGCCAGTAATGTGTTGATCATGGGAAGGATCAGAAAACGATCTAGAGTAATCATTCGATGATGAATCATTATTTCTTAACGACGGATCACTGTGCTGATTAATGTTATATGGTATTGGTGGTAGTGCATTAAGTCTACTGCTACTACTACTAGCAGTTGTCTCTTCGGATGAACCATATCGACCCCTTCCACTATTATCTACATCTCCGGAATAAGCTTCACTGTTAATACTCCTACCGGAATCACTATCAGTAGTGTCATAATTGCAGTCCGGTTGGGTTATGATTGATAATGTAGAGCTGTCGGTTACATCATCGGTAGGGGATTGTTCGTGTGTGGGATTATCACAGGAAAAGGGAGGGTGTGTAAATATCTTCTCCTTTCCCTTCTGGTCCCAGGTCCTAGTAGCAATACGACGAACAAAATCAAGCTCAGGCATCCCCCAGGTTGTCACAGCATCATCTTCGTGATTACTTCCAGTGCACGAGAATTGGAACTCCATGTTGTAATTGCATGATAACCAATTCAAGGAGTTGGGATCTATGCCATAATTTCGGTAAGGAATCATGTTCTTGTATTGACTTCTATCATATTTGACCTTTGCCATACCATGTACTGGAGAGAGTGGAAAATGATAAAGAACTTTTGTTTTGTTATCTTTCCGCCACCACTGACCATATATATATTCGCCATGGACGTGTTGGAAGTGAGTATGATAGAAACTAACATCATCTGGTAAAGAATCGCCCCCCACACAGCCGGTAGGAATTTGTGTATTTGGTAAAAATATTGCTTCGGACGCTGCTTTCAAATTCATGCTTACTGAAGTAAATGTCGATTGCAATAGATATGATTATAGTTAAGCTGCTGCTTGTAGTGCACGTCTTTTGTGCAGAGTGAGAAGGTTACAATATCGGGATAGAACCAGAACCGAAACAAGGAAGGCGGTCCCATTTGACAGACAGAAACATCAACTTTGAGAACTCTAGCTTTCAAACTTCCTGGTCCAAATCATACCCACGGTACTACTACTCCTGAGACTCATCACACATAAATACCACTACAGAATGAGGAATACTCGGTAACTAAAGACAACAATGCAACTGGCGAGGGGTAATTGTAACGAGGAGACGACAAAGATTTAATAGTGAATCATTATCATTATTGGACTAGCTGCCGTTCCGCTACCTAACAAAACAATACAAACAAACAGCAAGTCATATTAGCATTTACCAAAAACAGGTCAGTCCTAGGTCTTCCATCCTATATCTCTAATTATCGTCGTCGTCATCGCTATCATCTCCATCACTAAAATTAGGGCGGTAAGGGACGAATCCAGGATGGCGTAAATAGTTACTAAAGGCTGTTCTCGAGGTCAACCGGATGTCCTCCCAATGATAGTGATGATCAGGTCGAACAGAGTCAGTGGGGAGTAACCTGCATAGATGTCCATCCTCCAAGAATGCCGTGTCGTCAATAACAAATCCTCGATTAGTGTATTTCCTCATTCGTTTGGTTAAACCATACATCTTGTTATGGATCCAAATGAGATCGGGGTTAACTCGTAACGGCACCCCAGCAGCTCTAGCAGCATTATAAATTGCTTTACAACGGACATTCAAGATACCACACATTGGGCATAGTATGATCAAGCCAGTTTGATCATCCAATTTAAGCTCAGGCTCAATCGACCCCTCCCCTGTATGAAGAACAATGTGATCAGTACTTAGACTGAATGCATCAGAAGCTGTCACCAAGTCGATTTTACCCCAAGGTAGCAAAGGCAACATACATTTATCATTACGGATATTGATATTCTGCTCAGAAATAAGCTCAGCAATTGGACGACGGCACTCTTCGGTTAATGCCTGAAAGTACTGAATGATCTTATCACTGACACTTCTAACGGGTGCAGGGCGAGGGGAGGCTGTCATGGAGGTTCTCATATCGAAAGCATCGCCGGGAGGAACAATAAAGACACCTTTGCCGGTACCATCGATTGTTGTGAACATGGACTTGCAGACTTCTATATCAAACGACCCCTCGATTAATTGCCGAGGCGTTAAATCGGGGCGACAGACAATGACCTGACAAGAAGTTTGGCCTGGACCTCTGAACAACCTCGGATCGTATTTAATTTGACTGCCCTCGGGGATATGAATGTCGATAGAATGGCCATCATCCCAGCCGCGGGGTTGAATACTGAAACAACGCTTCTTGATTGCATTTGAAACCTTGAACTTCCTCAACCTGCCACTTCGGGTACGAATCTTACTGTTATCATCGGGACAGTCAATGTAATGCTCGACGTGGAGAATGCCACTCGTGTCAGGATTGCCAAGACTTGGATTGTAAAATGGAGATACATGAACCAACACTTGGTTTGCAATGTTACTATCACAGAGCCACAACCTGGCATCAATGGAAGAATAGGGGTCAGCGAAGAAGTCTACATCACTATTATAGACGCCACCTCTTGTCCATGTGCCACCCTGGGTAGCAGCTACAACTGAACCCCCGGCAACAACTGTACTCTTGACCCTTTGAGTGCTCGTAAAGCGACAGAAGCAGGAGGTCTCATCTTCGTTAGGTTGCCAGCCATGGCTCATGAGCTGCTTAAGGCTTGGTATAATACGTGTTGTCTGAAACGAAACCCGAGACCCTTGTAATGCTCTCTCCAAAGACCCCTCGAGACTCTGATACATGGCTCGTTTAGTCAAATCGAGTGGGAGATCTGGACCAGCGGCTAATCTTAAGTTACGTATTTCTTTTGGGGTCAAACTGGACATGATGTTTTGGACACAATCTAGATTGAGCCCCATCAGTTCGGCTTTCCCTAACCTCGCCTTCTTCACCATCCGACCCTCCGAACCTAAATCTCTTTTGTTGCTAACATTCATCATGATTATATACGGCTTTTGAGTGTTTATAAGTATAAGATGTTTTGTTTTGACACTTGGCTTCTCTTAATACAGGAGTGTGATTAAGTATCTGTGATTCACCAGCCTTCTTCTAATACAGTAGTGTGATTAAAAAGCGTGATTATTCTTTCTCTCTGTTCCCATGCTTTCTCTTGTAATGTGATTGAAGCGAACTCCACATTCCGCTCTCTCGATCCGCATAAAACCTCACCACAATCAAATTCATACTCAACTACAATGGGCAAGAAGAGCAAGAAGAAGACGGCACCAAAGAAGGATAGCAATGCTGCTGCTACCATCGGCACCGACGGTACTAATAGCCAGAATGCCACCGCTACCCCTACTGCCGTGTCTATACCAAACGGTACAAGCAAAACTAAAACTTCACAAGATAAAGAATTCTCAAACAGTCTACATCAATTGAAGCAAGACTACATCAGCAACTTCTTCACTGATACAGAAATAGAACAATGCCTCAAGGTGGCCGAGTGTAATGTAGACGTAGCACTAATGTTGTTACGTAGCAAAGCGGGAGATGGCTCGTCCTACTTGTGTACCGAATACAGTAGCCGAGGTACTCCTCATGTACACCAACTCTTTCAACCTCGTGCTTGATTCCTTCCACCGTTCAGTGGTGTATGAAAACATGTTTGATATTGGCAAATATTGTTTGCTACTACTGTTTGTTATTAGGAAATGCCAATCTTAACTTAGTCTAAACTAAGATAACTGTCTTTTGATTATGTTACTATATGCACGAGCTTTTAATTCTAATAGAATGTAACTAACACATTATATCGCACCATTACCGGCAGTTCCCTTTCTATTAGCTGCAATGCTCACTTCCTTGTACATCTCACTCTTTCGTACCATACGGCCCATCAAGAAAAGTAATCCCAATGACACAAGTGTATCCCATTAAAACAGGAACACTGGCTGTCACCTATTCCTCCCTCTATCATTCTCCTCACAAACATGAGCACCAGAAACAAAGGTATCAAGCCAGATCTTAGAGATATGAGTTCGTCCGAGATATCTCTACAAACAAGGGAGGACCATCAAAATATGATCCGACAATCAAAACAAAGAAAGGAGCAAGCACACAAGAAACAACAAAAGAAGACCAAGTGGAAGATCCGCAGTACACCGCCTACCGAGGACGAAATTAGGGAAGTAGCCAACTGCTTGTATAACTATCCAAAAAGAAAAACCATCACCTTCAAAATCATCCGAAAACAGGCTGAGACCCAACTCGAATATACCTTCGAGAAACGGGAGAGGACTTTATTGAAGAATCGATTGGTGGAACTGAACAATTTCTATGAATCTCCTTCAACAAAAGCACCTGCCGCTGAAACCCCAACGACTTCTACCAAAGAACCTTCCCCCAAAGTAACTCCTACTAAACCCAAATTCCCTTGGGATTCAACAGAAGAAGGTTCGGAGGTTAACGTGGATAGTAGTGGAGCCGAGGAAGATGATACAACCAGAGACCAAGACAAGAAACCTTCTTCCCATCGGTTGACTAATACCACATCTCATGCCCTCCAAGAAGATGAGAGTAAAGATTGTACACCAAAGAAACAATCCCTCGAGTCGTCCAGTTCAAGTAGTGATAGCGACAACTTCCCCCCCAACAAGAAGAACTTGGGAAGTGGCAATGATTTAAGTGACAGCGACCCCGAGGAGTGCACCTTTACCGATCACCCTAAAAACGATTCAAGTGATAATTCACATCTCAGTGATCCTCGCAGACGATTAGAAGCAAACTCCGACGGTGATGACTACTTCATCGATAATAGAAGCAGCAGCAGCATGACGCATTATGGACAAGCCTCCGATAGCTCCTTTACAGGATAATGCCCTACAGCCACAAGATACTGTTTCAAACTAATATACCACCGCCTCTGTCTCTAGTAGATATCCACTCGATTGATGATTACTGTATATTGAAAATTGTAGATTAAAAATTAAAGAAACCCACATTCAATACTCGGCACTATAATAAACCCATGCACACTTGAATATTCATAGTATTCTTAAAATAATACACGACGTCATTTATAATCTATAATAATATATGTATTGTTCCTTTCAATTCTTGTTGTGTGTATTGAAATGCAATAATGATATGTATATGCGTATATAATTCGACAAACTCTTCTCATGAACTAACATACCTAATACTATACAACTACGTATATATCCCAGTGTGGACGATGAAGTAACTTTGCATTACTTCCATTCTCAGCAAGGAGAAGAGCCCATCCATTTCCTTCTTCTCAACATCAACTGATGCACGCGGACGCATGATACGTAAAATGCTGTACGCGGTACGCTGGGTCTGACTAAAAAAAGCTAGTTAGATATCACATCACACTCTCATAAAAATTAAAAGGATACCTACCTCATCAAACAATACAAATATGTTATATTATTCATCATGCTATCATTGATCATCATATATATCTTTCTCGGTTCTTAGCCATCAACCCATGTGCCTCTTTATCTAGAGAGAGAAAAGAGGAAGAACAGTTCATATTTTCATATGGTAGTGGTCCCGAAATGGTGCATGACATTCCTAAGAGTTGCTATCCTATGCGGTATCCTATGATAGTTGGGCCAAAGTATCAGATCGGCGGCAGAAGTGCATCGAATAGATCGGATATACGCTATCATTAATTGTTATTGTTGAAGGTTTGGTGTTACGCCTACATTGTCAGCAATTACTCACTTACTTTTTTGAGGTGCACCAAAATCTCTTTTGCAAACGGAGTCTCGGAAATAATAATGGAAGCAATCAACAATTCAAGTACATAAGTGTTAGATACACCCATAAATCATATGGATGGAATTATTATGATAATGGTTATCATATCATATCATACCGCTAGTTGACTTGCAGTACATCAAATATGATGATAGATGAACACAAAAATGGAGAGAGTGACGGTGCACCATCAATATCGTCCTTTCACACCAAGAAGAAGAAACTCATCACCTCTGTAATACTACTAATAGTCCTTGTAATTGCAATGGTTGTTATATCATTTGTACCAAAGCAGACGACGAAACGATATACCAATCAACATTATGAGAAAGACAAGTTTATCACTGCAACAAATTATGAAATAATAATTGATAACACATCGCATTTCCTTGTTGCATCCACTCAAGTTACCAGTGGTGCACCATCAATACTATCAATGCAGCGTAGTTCTAATAGCTGTCCATCAGGTCAAGGATTGTGGAATATGAAACTGACTACAGATTGGTATGGCTACGAAACAAAATGGTCACTATACAACAGCAACAATGAGAGAATAGCACACGGACCTCCCGAACCAAACAATTATGAAGATACAACCACATATCAAGGTAATTTATGTTTACCAATTGGAATATATCACATTAAATCGTATGATTTATCAGCAGATGGTATTTGTTGTACATATGGTAATGGTAGTTGGATAGTTAAAGTTAATGGTATTGTGGTGTTGCAATCGTCAGATGATGATAATTACAAAGAAAGAGAGTATACGTTCAGTGTTACCGATAATGTGGACAAACCAACTCCTCCTCAGCCGCCAGTTATGAGTCTAAAAAGCTATCGTCCATGTCTAACTGAATCATCATGCCAAAAAGCTGCCGCTAACATCAATGTACAATTCTACAAAGGTACTTTTCAAACAAAAGGATGCTTTACGAAAACAAACAATGTTGGAATACAAAAGGCATACTTTTCAAATGGTGGCAGTTTTAGTGAGATGGTAACGGAAGATTTGCCTTCGAATCAAGCTAGACTATGGTGTGGTGAACAAGAAACATCATCATCGTCATCATCAAATTCGTACGATGCGGTGATAGTAGGTGCAGGCTGGTCAGGCATAAGTGCCGCCCGAACATTGATCGATAGAGGTATCAATAATATTCTCATACTTGAGGCATCAGACTATATCGGTGGTAGATCCAAGACAATCAACATGGTCGATGATTCTATTAACAATCCACAACAGGTTGGTAATTATAATAATGTACCGTTAGATTTTGGAAGTGAATGGCAATACGATGATAATGGATTGGAGGCATACTTGAGAAGAAGTGGGTTATTGGATGGAGTTGATCTAAGCACACGGCAAGACGGATACCTTACTGCTGACAACACTCAATACTACATGTCAAATACTAATGGAAATGCACAAGTGTTGACAAATGCACAAGTAAACGAGTTGAGAAGATCATGGAAGGCTTTCCTAAGGTATAAACCAAATTGGCAAAGTTATTATGATGCCGCTGAACAATACAAAGCCGAGTATCTCCAGGATGACAACCAGGCTAGACAGTTTATCAACTTGATGGCTTCTACGAGTGAAATATCATACTCTGGTGATAAAGATGAGCTTCTCGACTGGAAGTCAATGAGAACAGGTGATTTTGGAAATGCTGAGTATTACATTAGCTATCGAGGTGTAGGTTACGGCAACTTGGCAGCTAAAGTCGCGGCTCCATTTCAATCAAAGATCAAACTCAATTCCAAGGTATTTGAGATCAATTCAGAAGAAGATAAACCTTATCAAACTATCAAGTATATAGATGAGAATGGTTATATAATCTCGATAAAGGCCAAGACTACCTTGGTCACAGTATCACTTGGGGTGCTCAAGTCGAAATCAATCCGATTTGTTCCTACTCTACCAAGTTGGAAGGAGGATGTAATTAACAACATGGGATTCGGTATAGCTAACAAGTGTATAATGTTGTGGGAAGACAACCGTTCAGTAGTTTGGCCAGTGAACAAGCCATGGTTTCAATTGATCACACCAACTGCTGATAGTAGTGGCCGATATACAACCTTCTTCAATCCAACCCAATTCAAGGATAAGGCAGTCTTAGTCGGATGGACCGCTGCTCAAGATGCCAGGGATATGGAAACACAGACAGATGAAAAAATACTAGATGAAGTCATGAGAAACTTACAAATCATGTATCCAACTATAACACGACCTGATAAAGTGTTCATCACAAGATGGGGTAAAGATCCAAATGTACTCGGAGCATACAGTTTTCAAAAGTTGAGAAGGAACTTTGCAAACGATTCATTCAAGTTGAGACAGAGAGTTGGTGGTGTATCCTTCGCTGGAGAGGCTACCTCAGGAGCTTATGGCACGGTGACGGGAGCATGGGAAAGTGGGCAGAGGGCTGCATATGAAATGATAAATATTATTCGTCCTCCTCCGCCTTCGCCACCACCACCAAGAACATATATGCCGACTTATTATCCGACCTTTGTCCCAACTGATGACTAGCATGCACGAGGACATGTATATATTTGCTAATAGTTTTGATTGTTCATGTCTTGATAGCCTAGATAACATATGTAATTTATTAATGATACTAATCATTACCTTCTCGGTTTACGAGTAACTATCTACTAACATTGTACAAGTCTGGATTCGCTTCCTCTTCCCTGCAGATGGCTTCTTTTGAGTACTAGAATCGAACAGATCTGGAAGTCTGCGCATTAGATTGAACATAGTTGACAATCCAGATACATTTGTACCTTTCCAATTAGAATGAGTTGGCCTTCTTCCAATCCACTCAACAACCGTTGGCATCATCTCCAATTCCATATCTAGTAGCTCTTGAATCTTTGAGGTGGTATCATCAAAGAAGTGAGTTATTAGAATCTTCTGACGGGCAACTTCTTCCTTGTCTTTGTTCTCGTTCAAATTCAAATATTTATAGAGATCATTATATAAATCGAAATCATTGTCTTCGTCGTCAGGAACGTAATTGAGTGTATGGTTGGAATTGTAGGTATCCATGATACTTGTTTTGTTGCAAACTAGAGTTGAAACAGCCTCCCATCCTCTCTCAGTGATTGATAAGTCATCATCCTCATAAACACATGCATAAATAGAAAGATTTTCCAATGTGTGGTTATGTGCCAATGCATTTGCCATTGCAACCACTATATCATCATTCAAATTGTTTCCAGCTAGATCAAGTGATTTCAATACAAAGTCGGGGTTTTGAAGGTAGCCTGGGAGAGCTTGCCAGCCAGTAGGTGTAATTGAGCGATTCTCTCTCAAAGTTAGTTCATTTAGTGAACTGCTCATACTCGAAACTAACCGCACTAAAAGTTGCATACCTTCATCATCAATGATGTTCCTACCAAGGTTTAGCTTTATCAGGTTCAAATTGGAATCTTGTATTGTATTGAAAAATGATATCCATCCTTGTGGAGTAACATGAGTAGTGTGATCAAGTGAGGACATCATGCTCCTCATGACAAGTGTTTTCACCATGCTACTACTAGTACTCAATAAACTACCAAGAGCGGCTAAACCTACATCTCCAATGTCATTCCCAGAAATGTCAAGCTTAACTAATTGAGTGTCCCTTCTTTGTAATGAGTTGAAGAATGATCGCCAGCCAAAAGGAGTAATGGAACTGTTGCTAGTCAGTTTGAATGACTTTAATGTGCTAATATTAGCCAATTCATCTAAGCCATAATCGTCAATCTTATTACTACCAAGATCTATGGTTTGCATCGAACTTTGTGATAACTGAGTGAGAAACGTCTGCCAACCTGCACTGCTGACTAAATTGTTAAATGATAAATTTAAAGCCTTCACTGATGATCCACGAAGGGCACTACCCAATGTATCCACAGCATAACAAGTCATCGCAGTACTGTGTAGATCTAACTCAATCAATTTGCAGTTTGGACTTTGTAATACAGTTGAAAGAGCTCTCCATCCAGCGGGTGTACTAATCTGCTTGTTGTTACTAAGGAATAGCTTTTTCAATGTTTTATTGTCCGCCAAAGCATTACATAAAGCGCTAAACCCCTCATGATCAAAATTATTCTCAACGAGATGAAGTTCCCTCAATTTGCACTTCGGGTGTTTCAATACTTTCCCTAAAGCAGTGCAGTTGCTTCCTAAACTACCGTCTTTAATCTCTAATTTGATTAGACTGGGGTGGCCTTGCAGCCCTTCAATCAACCCGCCAGCAAACTCACCATAAAAATGAATTGAAGAGGTACCAAAGTCTTTAATAGAGTGATTCTGATATATGCACGAGAAGAAGTCTTGGAGGTGTTGTTGATACGGGGGGTTGTGTCTTTGTGCTGCCAAATTGACCCTCCTTGTAAATTGCCCATGAAAGGAAATCCATAATCTCTTGAGATGAGTATTATTCGTAATACAATCACCTTCCTTTTTCCAATCAATACCATAATTGAAAAATTTGCCGCGTTCACCATCACCCAATTAGCTGAATCATTCTCTTTGAGTTTTTGTAATGTACTCTCGTCAATTAACTCCACACCCTCATCATAATCATCGGTATCATCATCCTCTCCAATATTGTCGGTCTCTTCTTCGTCAATATCATTATTAACATTCTCCATAATGCGAATAGAATCATCTTGGCCTGTGTCCTCCATTGTGATAGTTGTTGAGTATAGAAGTTGACAAATTGTCAAAAGTCAAAGTGTCGGTAGTAGTTTGTGCGTGTGATATAGAAGATTAAGGGCTTAGACTATAACCTCCAGACCGAAACTGATAGAAAGAGCGTTAAATACTCATGTATGTAGTATCGAGTATATTATCAGCGTATGAGCGGCTGAATTGCTATACTAATCGACGATATAATAAAAAAAATTGGTTGCAACCAATAATTTATAAAAGTTGTTGGATGTGTGTGATATAACAGAAGATATGATCAGATAAACGTCTTCAGACCAACACCGTTAAAAAGATCGTTAAAACAACTGATGTATTGGGTATATCCTCAGCGTATGAGCGGCCGAATTGATACTATCTACTACGAGACGATAATAAGGAAACAGTAATAGTCATAATTTTCATAAAGAAAACTCCTTAGCAGTGAATCGATACTTCACAAGACCACCACCATACAATATTCACATGCTAGAGAGAGTATTTGTGATGTATACGAATGAGCTATTGCAGCGGTAATATAATTATGAATATAACCTTCATTGGTGGCCGGAGGCAGTGATTTTCATGAGTATTATGTTATATATGAGCAAGCCCTTAAAAAGGTCATAATAGCAAATCCAAAATCGCAGCTACGATATGATTTTTGATATGAACCCCTGGCAATATGAAGATGAAGTTGGAATAGCAACGCCGATATAATATCATGTCTACTGCACGCCGGACATCACAGACAATTACTGCACCAAGTAACAATACTAATAGCCGCCGTCGATCCTCCACAAATAGTACGTACAGTACAGACAGTGTTGATTTAGTCTTTGACAATATCAATGTCGGTGCATCAAAAACACCTGCAAACAAATCAATCATTGAACATCCACTAAGCAACAGTAATACCACGCCATTGATACATAATAATATACAGACTCATATATCACCTAATCGTATTAGTCCAAAGTATCATCCTGCATCAACTGCTAAGAAGAAATCTGCCAATTCCAATAGTAACAACAACAACAACAACAACAATAGTAGTCCACCAAGGAGTAGACGAAAAAGTAGTAGAAGGGGTAGCAACAATAGTACTACTTCTAGTAAACTATCAGCATCACAACAACAGCAAGCTAACAATAAAAAGAAGCTATTATTACCCCGATCAATACGATGGCGTATATCACTAAACCTATTAAATACACCCGTCTCTTCTTCTGATACTGATGATGATATCCCTTCCTCCTCTTCTTCCACAACAAATAATAATAACAATAAACAAGAAGAGAAAGAGAAACTTTACAAATCAATAGAAGAAATAAACGCATTGAAAATACGTTGCCAGCGATCCCACTATGATGAGTTGGAAAAGTTACATTATTGGAAGAGTACTCCCGCTGCTATTGCCTCTTCTGATAATAATGATGATACTGCTGATCATTACAGTGTTGGTAAAGCTAGTGTAGCAGGAGGAAAAGAGAGACAACAAACGAATGATTTACATCATAGACATGTTTCGTTAGGTGATGATCCATTAAGTTCATTATTACAACGTAAAAAAAGTAATGAATACAATAACACTACTACTACCGAGAATGATAAACCAAAGGAGAAATGGGGTGGTATATTCGGTAACAAAAATAGAGACCGTACTACTAAATCCAAGGATAACTTACAACAGCGAGTTACTGCCGAATTGGAACGTACTACCCAAAGTAATAAACAAAGTGAAGTGAATAAAACAAATGAAAGTGCATGTAAAGGTAGTCGATGGGCTGAATATTATTCAACACGTGAAGTGTTAGATGTTATTGAGAAAGATTTAGATAGATTACCGAATGATCATTATGTTGTTTTTCATGAGTATAGGATGAAGAAGTTTGATGTAAATGATAATGATGATGGTGATAGACATGATGATGATGAAAGGGTTGATGAGTCGAAGAGGGCTGCTAAGAGAACTTGTAAGTAGAGAATCGCGCAGCGCCCATATAAAATGTGCATATGATATGATGTGTGCACACTATTTTTTATACCTCACAATCTTACTCACACTTTCTCCTTCCCTTTCACTACTCAATACAAAACAAATACTAGCATGGAAGGTTGGTAAATCTGGTATTAAAAAGAAGGTCTATTCCAACGAAAACTTTGCAGACATGTTAGAAGAATCCTACAACGAAGAACAAACAAAATTACAACAAGAACAGAATGAACAAGATGAAATACAAATAAGTATCAAAGAACGTTCCAATCGTATATCACAATTATTATTCGTATACGCACGTGATCATTCTGAAATTGGGTATAGACAGGGTATGCATGAGGTATTATCCTATATATTATTAGTAATTGAAATGGATTTATTAAAGTTGGCACGTACTGCATATCGTAAACAGATTCGTAAATCACAAACATCATTTGGTTTTACTAATAATAATACTGATAAGAATGAAAGAGAGGGTAGTATGGCAGGTGTTGATGACAAGGGTAACATGGTAGTGGTGAAGTTATTGGATCCTGCGTATATATTACATGATGCATATAATTTATTTGAATGTATGATGACGGCATTGGCACCGGCATATGATGTTATACCCGTTGGTGATGATGAGGCTGCCGCTGCCATGATGGACAATAATGAAGCCACCACCACGACGACGGGAGGTGAAGAGAAGGAAAGTCCAATGGAAATAATGACAGGAAAGCCGCGTTTGTATTGTTTTATAGTGTGAATTCGTGTGTTCAGTATAAAGTCTCGACGACTTCACTGCTTTGTTTGACCTTAGTTTGTTTTTATTGATTGCCCTTCATATCATATGTACTAACATATGTTATAATCTCCTCTCTTTTATCATCATAAACTGTGATAACGCGCATCTTCCAGCAAGTATAATATCCAAGATACGGTTCATTGCACGTGATGAACAATTATTCTCATTAGTTTTGTATATGCCTGTACCGCCAACATTGTACTTTGCGAAATGGATACGATTATTATTTAGTAGAGAAGTTTACGGTGGGATGAAGAAGGTAATGTGTCTATGGGATGCATTCTTTGATTTGGCAAGTGCACGAAGTATGGCATCGAATGATGATGTTCCAATACCCATTGCAGTATTGGATGTATTAAAGGCAGCCGCGGCGGGTATGATATTGTTAATTCGAGATCAATTATTAGCACCGTGTGCCATGACGGGTGAGCCTGATCCGAACAATGGGATTGGGCATTTGATGAACTATCCCCCGATTGATGATATCCGACCATTGATTGAATTAATAAGCGACTTGTTGGCCAAGGAGAAGAAATTGTCAAAGCAATATCAAGTAAGTAAGGAGAGGAAACTTGATAAGCAATACTTGCCCACGGAGAGTTATACAAGTGTACAAATGAATAGTAGTAGTAGTGTTATGAGACCGGCGGCGTTAACATCATCAGTATTTCAAGACAATGTATATAAAAGTTATGTACGAAAGAATTCGGACCAATCAGAATCGGAATCGCCAGATGTTCTTCCCAAAGTATACAGACCTGGCCAAACACCCGCCCGGAAACAACGCCCGGCCGCGGAGGAAATAGTCGAATCCGTCGGACATATTGCCACGGAAGTATTAGACTTTGGTAGCAAGACAGCCTCGGCGGCTATAGCATCGATACAAAAGCAGTATGAGAATCATCGAGCTGCAGTGGATATTGTTGCGATTGACCATCCACTTCAAGATTCTTCGTCTTCACAGCCTCCTCCTCCTCCCTCTGCCCAACATGGTGATGATTATATCATAACATATCGAGCTGATGCATCTATCGGATCGAAATCAACCAACAAGGCCAGTAGTAGTGGTCCACTGGATACATCTGATAGAACAGAGAAGACCGACGGAAGTGAACTCGTTGAGCAGTTTGTGGACCGGTCATTCATAGATCGGTCTCATAAGTCCGAGGAAGATGATTTAGTTGAAGAACTGTTCGGCAAATCGGGAGTAGATGATAGTCCATTTGATGCCGAGGTATCGATTGACAAGTTCAATGACTCAATCTCATCACAGCGGTTTAATGATTCGATGAAGTTTGGTGACTCGGTAAGATCATCATCTAAGGTATCATCAGTTGCCAAGAGTGTACATAAAAGTCCCAAGGAACTATCAACGATGCTAGAGAAGAGTGTCGATATATTAATGAAACACTTCAATGAGAAACTCAATGCTGATGCCGACGGAAAGTTGGAGTCAGTAGCCTCGGGAGGTAGGCCATCATCCTCCGAGGTAGTTCCTGAAGAAATTTGGAACGCTCTCGCTGAGATTGACAGAGTGAAGAAGGAATTGATTCAACAGGATGCTCTCAATTCTTTAGATGCCTTTAGGTCATCGGGGGTATCAAATTTATCTAACGGTTCGGGATCAGCAAGAGATGAAACCGAGCAGCTTCGAGCATTAGGTGTCAAACATCCTGCAACACCGAGAAGTAAAAGTTGGCTATTAGAAAATGATCCCCATCCAAGTGCTGGCCGAACAGGTCAAAGGCGGGGAACTTGATCAGGATATATAGTTAGGTATAGTAACAGATTTCACCTTAAGAGATATTGTTACTACTTGACACTCTTTTAGTTGAGTTCTCTGTTCTCTGCACATGGAGGATTGTGCTGATAACTCGATTCACCTTTCAGCAACTCTAATTTAATCCACCCCGCATTCTATACCCAATACCAATACTACTAAATAATTCAATGCTTTTTGTCCCTCACACAAATCCATAATCCTACAATATACCCCCAACAAACTACCAACACACGCTGAGGATATATTGTAAATACTATCTCTTTTTAAAACCATATTTCTTTCGTTCATAAAATAGATCTGTTTTTGTACTCCCCAGATTAACCACCTTTGGACAACCATCACGATCTTTACCCGTTTGTACACATTCCCCTTATTAATGGTGGTGGTATAGTGTTTTGAATTGATTTAGGTATGTATTTAATAAAGAAATGAGCATAAGATAGGAAACAATAAGGAAGGGCAAATACATAACAAATACTCAATTACTCACTGCAATAATAAGCATCCGTAACACCAACTCCACCACATACCACACACCGCCCTTCGAAACTACCATAATTACATTCATCACATATATGCACAATGTCTTTTGGATTAACGAAAGAATCACATATCACGCATTTGCCATCACATTTTTCACATAAACGGCCTATGGCAATGCCCGGCTGTTTACGACACATTACTAAATCTGGATGATGCTTTGCCATTGTTTAATTGTTGTTGATGTTGTTGTTGTTTTTGTTGTATTAGTGTTGATTTTCCAATGGATAGGTATTGTAAAGAATCAAATATCACAATCAAATTATTAAATTATTGATTTTATGAGAGTGAAAAGCTCAAGAATAAATGTGGTCGAATTGCAAGCGCTATGTATCTACACTAATTAGAATCGTCTGTCCGTTTTATAGAGGAGTAGTTTACGGTATAAAACTACCATAACGGTCAACCGTATATATTCTTGAGAGACCATTTCTTTGAGTACAAAGTGTAGGTATGTTTAATATGTTATTGATCTACTTTCATTATCTCATCATCAGGTTATAATCATCTTTCCATCGGTATTGGCCTGGCGTCCGAGAACGAGAACTTGGTATTGATTAATCCAGAGAGATACTTAGTTTGTGAGTAACAACCTGTAACAACTAAAACCATTGCAAAGATAGTTGCAACGTTCAAAAGTACTCATGGCGGAAACAAACCTACAAGACGATAGTATTCATATGAATAATGATGAGGATACTATTGACGACAACAGTGAATTCGAAGAAGATAGTGATATTGAAGAACTAGAGGTGCATGAATTAGACAAAGATATATTTGAAAGACTTAAGAAGAATGATCCAGCTGTTGCTATCTTATCCATAGATTTGAATTGCAATAATGACAAATCTTTCTTTAATAGTATTGATTGGAAAGCGGACGGTGGTTGTATATCTAATAATACACATATCAAGAGGTTGGTTATAGAGTATTCGGATAATTCACAACAGTATACTTTGGGGCAAGAAGGAGATACTTTTCCAACAAAAGAGAAACTCCAAGACTTCTTCTCGTGCATATATCGGAACAGTTCCATTGGGTCAGTATTATTTAGCTTAATTCAAATTAATGAGTTTGGTGCGGCTTTGATTGAAGGGCTGCAAGGTCATCCTAGTCTCACTGGATTAGAAATTGAATTTGGTGGATTGGGAAGCGTAGGATGTAGAGCATTAGGTAAAGTATTGAAACACCTACAGGGCAAACTGAGAGATCTGCAACTTCCTAATTGCAATATTGACGATAGTGGACTCGGTGCTTTATGTGATGGGTTGTTAGTCAACAGCAGTATGAGGAGGATATCCCTTTATGGAAATAGAGAGATAACTTCTGTCGGATGGAGGGCACTTTCAAACGTTATTCGTGATTCAAACTGCAAATTGGTTAACTTAGATTTGAGTAGTAGCGAATTGAATGACGATGGTGCTAATATACTGGGTAGTGGTCTTCATGAATCATCAGTAAAGGATCTGAATCTTTCATTAAACTCTTCTATCACTGGTTCTGGTTGGCGAACATTATCCAACCAACTATCACAAACTTCAATCAAGAGCCTGAATATTAGTAGCAATAATATGGATGATTTTGGAGTAGCTGAATTGGCTAGTATTAATACGTTGAAGTCCTTGGATCTGAACTTTAGCCGATCAGTTACACCATCAGGCTGGCGGACATTCTTCAATACATTACGAACTAGGGGAGCTCAATTGGTGAAGCTTGCCATCTCATATAATCACATTGGCAACGAAGGCGTCACTGCTCTAGTGGGATTGTTAAGATATATGATATCATTGAGGACACTGCATATGGACCAGATGGCGGAATCAGATATTGACTCTAATAGGATTACTTCACAAGGGTGGGTATCATTTTTCAATACATTACATGGATCCAACTTAAACCTGGTACATCTATATCTCGGTGGAAATGAAATTGATGATGAGGGCATACGACTTTTGGCACCCTTACTTTCAAGCATGAGTTCTTTGAAATGCCTAATTTTGGGAAGCAATCGATCGATATCATCCGTCGGCTGGCGAGCCTTAACAGAGCTCCTCCAAAGTCCCAATTGTACCTTAGAAAGACTTGATGCAAGCGAAAGCAAGCTTAATGACGACACAGTGGTTGCATTCACAAATGCCTTGTCACATAACAAAACTTTGAAACAGCTTGATCTTTATGATTGCTTCGACGATGATGAGAACGAGTCAATCATACGAAAGAGGATGGGAAGCCGTGTCTACTCTTCTCTGCAACAAAACAAGTATAATGGATACCTACAATTCCAATCATACTCTTCAAGACCTCGGTTGTGATCCATCATATTCCTCACTAGATGAAGATTTGACACTACCTGATGATCTCATATTGTATCTGGAACTGAATAGAAACGAGGACAAAGTAGAAGTTGCACGTCAAAAGATTCTACAAACTCAATTCTCCGATAATGATACTGATACATCAAACATGCAATATCTGTTAGACATGGAACTGGAGGTGTTACCGGCTGCTATTGAGTGGATTGGGAGGCCTACACCCGATTGGAAAGGTACGAATGTATCTGGACTGACTCTGATGTACAATCTGATGAGGAGAGTGCCCGATTTGTTTGATTCAAGTGCTCAAAAGAAGTTATCTAAAGGGAAAAGGAAGCGTGAGATATAATACAACATATGTAATTCAATTGAGTTTTCTCTCCAGGCTTGGGAATTTATATGGTAAAAAAGGCTAGCATTGCTTGGTGCGGTAATCTGTGATGTCCAGCGTGCAGTAGACATGATATCAGCGTTGCTGAATTATATAGTAAACAATATTAGCCCGCAGATTTGCTTAGTTGAGGCTTGCTTAACAATATGTACTCATAAAATCGCTACCGCCGGCCACCAATGAAGGTTATAATCATAACTAGTATCACCAATACAATAGAGCATTTGTATACAAGTAATACAAAATACTCACTAGCAGTAATTATCATGGTGGTGGTCATGTGAAGTAATGTTGTCGATCATAAGGAGTCTTCTTAGGCATGAAAACAGATAATAATAAAATCTTTTCACAAGCCAGCCAACACAATAACTTTGAGTTGGTCACATCCTCATCAGCCAATCATGAGCACACCATCTAATCCAGGGTATGAAACAATCCCCGAAGATGAGGATGAACGACCTCTAGAACTCGCGGCTGACGAGTCAAGTCATATTGGCGATATCAATGATGATAATAACAACATGCCATCAAAAAAGAAATTTTATACTTTTGTAGTATCAGCCATACTAATTCTATTATTAGCATTTATTGGTGGACGACAATCTATTACTACATTTAGCAGTAAATCAAATATTGATATAATTGGTGGTACAACTACTGCAAACCGTTTATGTGAAATCTACCCAAGTAGTAGTACCGATGAAGACAGTCTATCAAATAATATACGTATAATACAAACATCATTAAGTGAACCATCTAAGCAATGGAATGAGGTACCATGTCTAATTCATACTCACAATTCTCATAATAATAAGAATAATAGAAAGTTACATCCATCAGATACATCACATTCATCTACAAATCCTGAATCAAGTAGTAGTGGCGAATATTATCCATCTGCGATTATTAATGTCGAGTTTACCTCACAGCCATTTCGAAAACGTCAACCAATATTAGGATTTGGTGGTGCATTCACTGAGGCGGCGGCATTAAACTTTAATAGTTTAAGTGAGGATGGTAAGGCTGTTGCGTTGGAATTGTTATTTGGTAAGGATGGATTGGGTTATAGGTATGTTTATATTGTGTAGTTTTGCTCATATGATGTGCTCATTTTCTGTAATTCATCATCTGACATGAATCTCTGCTGATTAATTCCTTTCCTTTGCAAATACTGTCACATATAAAAGTCTTGGAAGGACACACATCAACTCATGTGATTTCTGTGTCGAATCATACTCCTTTGATGATACCGATGGAGATTTCAATTTAGACGACTTTGATAATGAAGTGACACATGATTTAAATTCTGGTATGATAGATATGATGCTCTCGGCTACTAAAACAATGAAAGAATCCTATCCCAAGGAACATGATTATGGGATGCGTATTATTGCCTCACCATGGAGTCCTCCGTCATGGATGAAGGCACCTACGTATGATGATGCCGATGATGCATTGCATGCTGAGAATATGACTGGTAGTGCCTTGCCTGTATGTATTCGTGATGGAGTTGATACAGAATCCAAGTATGCAAAATCATGGGCATTATTCTTTAGTAAGTTCATATCAGCATATTCCAATCATGGAATTGACTTCTATGGTGTTACCATACAGAACGAGCCAGAGTTTCCAGCACCATGGGATGCCTGTGCATTCGATATGGAATCAGAAAGCAAATTCATTGTGAATCATTTAGGACCGACACTTGAAAAAGATCATCCTAATACAAAGATATTAGTATTTGATCATAACAAAGATCATATGGTCAAGTGGGCAAAGTATCTCATGGATACAAATACAAATCATTCAGCGGCCAAATATATCGATGGCACTGCCTATCACTGGTATGCTGGTGGGATGGATAGGCTATTAGATGGTGCACAAGGTATTCCCAATATGCATCGTATGATATCGGAATTAGATGGTATGAAGGTTGATGACAATCATGTTTTATTCAATTCAGAAGCATGTCATTGTCCTTCTACGGGATATGCAGGTGGAGATATTAGTATTGCTTGGGCAAGGGCGTCGCGGAATGCTCATACATTGTTGGCTGATTTGGCGAGTGGTAGTAATGGCTTTATTGAGTGGAATTTAATGTGAGTTGAGTTTGTGTTTGTGCCGTTTGCAGACGTATGTTCATCCAGTTTCAATTCAGCTGACTATCCTTTCTAACCTCCTGCCTAAATCAAACTACACCAGCTTGGACTCCATTGGCGGCCCCAATCATCTCGGCAACATGTGTGATTCTCCAATCTTGGCCGTGCCTCATCGTGCCTTAGATGCAGATGATAGAATTCCCAGTCAGATGGATTTTGAATTGGCCGGTCATCCCTTTGGTAATGTAAATGGAGATAACAAAACAAGAGAGGAGTTGAATGCCGAGGGCGTCCCTGCCAAGTACCTTGACCTTGGGATTGTTGTCCAGCCCATGTATTATTATGTTGGGCACATTACACGATTTGTCCGCCCAGGTTCAAGAGCTGTCAGTGCCCTGGTTGATAGTAGTGTCGATGGACCCAAAGCACGAACATTTCGTCCAAAGAATCAGGATGTACCCGGTGGTGGTATAAATGATATTGCTCGTGTTGGAATTGAGGTGACGTTATGGCCATGCGAAGGCTCTACACGACAGGAATGGCTACTCAATGATAAGAATCAGTTGCAAGTGTTTGGTCATGACTGGCTTGGAGCTCCAACTACCTCTTGTCTTAGTAGGAAAGCAGATAAAGACTTGGGTGGCCTCATGCTTGACACATGCAATGTCACAGAGGCTAAATCGGGATACTATGAAGTCGTACCAGCTGAGAATCATCGAGTTAACATTGTATTGAAGAATAGTAAAGTTGATGCCAAGGATAGCTGCCTTGTTGTACAACCCCTAAGGAATAATGGTGGAGCGTATGGACCGAGAGGAGGAGCTCAAGTAAACATTGGTAGTTGCGAAGCGGCCGAAGCTGAATTTGTATTTGACCCAGAACGAGGTGAAATATACTCAACAGTGTTTGATGAGTTTGGGGGTGAAGTTTGCCTCACCACCGGATGGCCATTCCTACAGGTTGGAGCCTTTGATACACCACTTGGAAACTCTGCCAAGGCTGCGGTGATTCTTAATGAAGCAGGTGAAAGTGCCAATTATGTTTTCAAGAACGATGGGAAGACAGTTTTGTCTGGTAGTATTCCCCCACATTCAATTCAAACAATCTCATTTGACTAAGTAGATAGTCTTAAAGTTTGTATAGACCTTCTTCTGTTCAACATTTAATTCCTAGTTTTGGCTATACCCAACCCTTATAGCCCTCCCTTGGGCAACATCGCCGACTGAGCAACACTCAGGACCTTGCTAAAGCTCTGATTCTTTGGCTCATCGAAGCCCTCACTTTCAATTAATCTGGTATATGATTTTTCATGTGACAATAGAATCTCCTCGAGGTTTTCTGGTGTGACGGTACTATCACCGACAGAAGGAAAACTACTCATGATAACTTGCTTAATCAGAGTTGAATCCATTTGTGGGGCATAACCATTATCTGTAAGATACGAAATGAACCATTCACCGACTTGCCTGTTGATTTCATCCACCTCGTTAGGATCACTTGCTTGCATACTCGTATTGACTTTATCACAAACTTGCTGAATTTGCTGAATATCCTCGGTAGAATTAAACTGGTTGAGATACTCCTTAGTCTGTGCCTGATGGAATAGAAAGTCCTTCTTAGCTCGCTTCCTTAGAACTGCTAGTTCTTCTTTCTCATCTTCATATCTCCTCGGATGAATGAGTAGATACGGTTGTCCATTCTCATACCTTTCTTTGTTGATGTATTCCAACTCCTCAGCAGGAATCCATTCACCCTTTAGTGCCTTCTCGACCATTTCCTTATCTTCTCCTCGTAAGGGACGTAGCTCCTTAGGACGTGGCTTTTCAGGCACATTGCAGCCCTTTACCCAGATAAGAGGAACATTTATCAAAGCAGCCAGAAAGCTAATCCCTACACAAATCCAAATAGCGGTTGGAGTTCCCAACTTGTCAGAAATAATGCCAAGGACAAACGGTGATAACGCCGCACCGAAATTCATAACTGTAATATTAACTCCTTGACAAAGTCCACGTTTATCGGGTGGGGATGTAGCCTCCAGCATCGGTCCAGTTGATAATTGACTAATCACAGTGAATGGGAAGCTCGCATAGAGCAAAGCCACGAAGATGCCAAATGTTGCGGTGCTTGGAGGAGCCATGGCAACATAAAGAAGGGCAATTGTGACAATGCCCGTAATGACATTCCCAACGATACATCCACCAGCTAATCCGATGTTGTTGTAAACTGGTGGAGATAGTAATGTGCCCGGTACGACCATCAGAGCCACAAGTACACTAATCCATTTGTAAGCAACTTGAGGCATAATGGGATCCTCTCCTGCCTTTGCAAAGTTTTCATAAAAGGTGTTAAAGGCCAGCGGAGAGAGGCATAATGGCATTAATCCACTACTTCCAATATTATCTCCCAAAGCTCCTAATATGATGTTGCCGAATACTTTTTTATTCAATTCAGTAGGTGCCTTGTTGTCATCATCTTCATCATCGTCTATCAGTAATCCCATTTCTTCCCTCTCACGTGATCGTGATGCTAAAATGTCCTTTGGTTCAATAAGCATAAAGGTATTCAAAACGGCAGCCACCAATGTTAAGGCACTTCCAATTAGAAGAGGAACAAAGAGACCCTGTGTTTCCATCAAAATGGCAATGATCCCCCCTCCAGCACTTCCCAGCATACTAATTCCAACTAACATTCCAATCTCGGCATCCTTCTCCCGCTTTGTTTCATTAACATCTCCGGCATAGGCCAAAGCCACGGGAACTGAGGCACTGAACAAACCATTGAGCAGATTCATACCATTGTAAAACCAAAACGACTTCCTTGCAATGAACTTTAAGATACAACCAATTGTTGATCCGTATAAACACAAGAGGAGACAAGGTTTTCTTCCTTTAATATCACTCAATTTGCCGATAACTAGACTTGCAATAGCCACACCAAGTAAAGCTGTCATGGGGACAAAGTATGTTGCAGCCGAGAATCCGAATGGCTCCGTTGAAGGAAAGCTATCCTCATGAGCACCTGGACTGCCTCGGGGTAGAACCATAATTGCTGTATATTGTATAGTGTTATGTTATGAAAGATATATGTGAGCATATTATGAGAATGGAGTGAACATAATGAACATATTGCACATATCAAAACACATCACATCAAAGAATATGGAAGACACTCACGATAATTAGGCTGTTCAATAGTTCCAGCAATTGCATCAACAAAGATTGCAAAGCGGAGACAGTTTACTGATCTTTTATATAACTTTGGACTGATTATTAATTCCTGGTAAGGCTTAATCTTATCATTGGGCACAGCTGAATATCCACGAGGATTGAATAGTGCACGGATACGAGATATAAAGGTTTCACCACTGCTACTGTTTGTTGTGCCCGTCGAGGCGAGCATTGCCTCCGTTGGATCATTATTGTCGTCCATGATGTCTCTAATTCTTATCAATATCAAAGTCGGGTTAGTTGTTTATATTATTATTATATTATTATTATGATACACGGACAATTTTGAAAAGCCACCACCCGACAATCTCAAACACTAATCAATAAGAGATCAATGCAATAATCTTCTATTATGCCACTAATTGCCGTAGTAATAAGAGGCCACATGTCCATCATTCATCATTTGAAAAGATATCGGTATCCTTTAAACTCACACAGCCGAACTTATGCCTGCACAAGCGTTACGGTATGCGTCACGAGCGTCACGAAGCGTTACTTAGCGTCACGATGCGTCACGAGCGTCACGTTGCGTTACGTTACGTCACGAAGCGTCACGAGATATCAACAAAAAAGCAAGTAAAGCGTCACGATGCGTTACGAAGCGTCACGAGCGTTACGAAAACGTCACGAAGCGTTACGATGCGTCACGGATCGTCACGATAATAAGCGTCACGAGCGTCACGAAGGTGGTATCCATGATCTTGCTGCTCTGGCAGGTGCAGTTTACCCGTTGCTAAGTGTCAAGTGTTATACTATTGTAATATTGAGAGTGGAGTTAGGTTGTAGTACTACTTTTATCTATACCTGCGACGTTGGGATTTCCTCCCGTCTTCACGTTTAATACCATTTGCTTTCTTGTAGTAACGAT
>Ga0214479_100202_pt1 | contig 37532 bp, 29 predicted proteins | sample M1_20Mar14CPVII9_5_FD_165054 | JGI IMG/M metagenome (GOLD analysis project Ga0214479, IMG submission 165054) | Marine eukaryotic communities from Monterey Bay, California, United States - M1_20Mar14CPVII9sort6BwellE14 | ecosystem: Environmental > Aquatic > Marine > Unclassified | place: USA...
CGACCGAATATATATGCTACCTTACACTTTTCAAGCGACGATTTGCAACAGCAACAAACACTGAACAACTACAATAATAATAAGTAGAGACGATGTTAGGCGCGGGGGCTGAACAAATACTACATAAACTCAACACAATAAAAAGACAAAGCCAAGAAACTTCAATATTTCATGGATTTAGAAACTTCAAATGCTTTGGAGCTAGTATTGAGATTTGAATTTGATAGTCTTATTGCATCATAATTGGTAAGTACTCGGTTGAAGCGCTGATAGTAGATTTCTCATAGGATTGATGGGTTAGGGCGGTCGTAAATGATTGAGGGAGTGTGATGGTATCTTTTTTGATTGAAAATTTATACTACGCACGATGTGTTAGATACTATGTGTTTACATATGTCAAGAATGTTTTAGTATCGATATGATATTATCTCTTAGGTATACTCGGACTGTATATATTGTGTCTTTTGTGTGAAACGTCCCTGTATTTTGTCGGCGGCGAATGTCGTTCCGGTCTTGTTGCAAACTTTTGCAATGCAATCTCAAGATATTTTTTATTTCTCTGTGTGATGAGATGTGATAGGATGTGATGGTCTCTCTATATTGTATCCTCTGACACTCTTTGATATATCTCGTCTACAGTATTTATTTGATTGAGGAAGATATAGACAGCAGGGTTGGATAATTCGAGAAGTAGGGCAAGCTGCTATATTAAAGTCCATTGCAATTTTGATTTGATTTGAGATTGACAAAGTATAAACAGAGGACATATATAAGACAATAATACCCTAGAGTATACCATAATGCCATCCACAGTTAAGGTACGGATAAAGGCAGCACGAAACCTAGCATCAATAAAACCAACTACAATATCACCACCCATACGAACAAGTACTCATCATCATGGTAAATCTCAAACACAATCTAACCTACCACCAACTACGCATGTAACAGTAACACTCGGTGGTCATTCGGCCGTAGCTGAATATGATGAAGATGAATTATTATTATCAGATCATCGTAGAGATAGATCAGATTCAGATGGTCATCATCATAATCGTACAGGGAGTAAGTTTCAATGGCAAAGTATGTTAGGCACTACAGATGAGAATAATTCAACTCCTGGTAGTAGTATTGACCAACATCAACAGCCACATCAGACTGGCGGTAATATACACGGTGGAACAACAAACTCAGCACGTACATCACGATGTTACTCAGCACAAACACGAACAGTACATCACTCAACTAATCCAACATATAATGAAGAATTTCGATTTGAAGTTGCCGATGATACATTATTACAAGATGAACCTTTATTATTTCATGTTTGGGATATAGGTGATGTTAGTACTAGTACATCAAGCAATAATACTCCACCTAGAATGAGTAAGAAGAGTAATGGCAGTATAGGATTGGTATATATTGATTTGAATCCGTTGTTAATGAGAAGTGCCAATGAGGATACAGAGGATAAGGATGATAAGCAGGACAGTAATGATGACCACCAACAGCAGCAGGTGAATACTCCCAATACTACAAGGATTGAACGGAGTGGATCGGTTGGATCATCATCTGGTGGTGAACTAGGTAACACTACTGGAGGAAATGTTAATGTTAAAGAAGGATTAGGAGTCATCGATGGATGGTTCCCATTATATGATACATTAGGCGGAGTACGTGGCGAATTATGTCTCTCAATCAAACTAACCTTCATTGGAGATAAGAATCCATTCCGTGATTCATCCGCTGGAGTACAATTATTCCCATTTTCGACATTGGATCCTAATTCTGGATATATAATTGCACATGTATTTGGATTTGTGGAAGAGTTGGTAGTGGCGGATGATCCTGAGTTTGAATGGAGTGATAACTTTAATCAGGCACGGACTAGTCATGAGACACGTCAGACGTTGATGTATCTGTTGGATGCCAAGGTACGACGACGAATGTGTAAGAAGGTATTGGAAATAGGTGGGAACGCTGTCTTGGCATATCGGCTTCTATTTGATATGGAGGGAGATTCTGGATTGGTAGCACGGACATTTGGTACATGTGTTTTAATACAACGTAAGGAGATGGTTCAGTTGGCAGCCAAGGATGGTACCAATGCAAATAGTAGTAGTAGAGTACCCAAATTGTTATCATCAACTTCCTCCAATGTTGGCGTTACTGATCCTGAACATCATGATGTGGTGGAATCACCACATAAGGAAACATTGGCACGCAATACTGGTATGGTAATGACATTAGTTAACGAAGCTGCAAGGCAAAAGGAGGATGCACAGGAGGTACAATTGCTTACCATGACAGAATTTGGTTCAAGAGTTCGTGTACGTATTGGGGGATTGGTCACTGCACGGTCAGTCAAGTATCTTGGTAAGTTGGCATCGAAATTATCAGATCAAGAAACAAGAGATGGATGGTGGAGTGAACTTCGTGATGAGATACGTAGTCATGCACGTACTTTATGCTGTACTCATGTTATTGGTAAGTTGTGTGTGTGTGTGTGTGTTAGTCTGATTGCCACTTATAAATAGCAACCATTTGACTAACACATCTCATGTTCCTTGCTTCTACCGCCACACAGGCTACATGGAATCTAGTACCATTCACGATGACGTATGTGTCCTATCAATTATTGGAACCGCCGCTACTGTCCGTGGACTACCAGATCTTGCTCAAGCTCAGCGAATGTGGGCTGAGTTTGAATTACAACAGAATGAAATATATGAAAGAGTTGAGAAGAATGGACGGCAGGGTGGCCGACGTAGTTATCCCGGCGACTCGTCTCCCGGAAGTGTCATTAGCACTACGGTCGATACACCCTTCTCGGGTGCAGTGAGTGATACCGATGGTGGTGAAAGAGGAGATCAAGATGGTGGTGATGAGACACCCGCCGGGGCTGATATTGTCAAGGGTAGTTTACGTATTGATGATGGAACAACGAAGCAAATTCCATTCAGCAACTTGTCCCGGAAAGATATTAAAGAGGCAAAGATGAAACGAAATGCCCAAAGACTTGAGAGAAGACTAAGAAGAATGGGTGTTGGTAGAAGTAGTAAGAAGGGTGGTAAGAGATCTCAGAATATATCTGCCAAGAACAAGGGCAGTATTGACAAGTCTAGCTTCGTGTCCAATGTTCTCCTACGAGCTAGATTGGCCAAGCCGTGTTCATACTGTCATGTTCCGTACCATCATAGACTTGCTCCGTTTACAAACATGAAGTTGGTGTAAGTGTAGCCGCAGTGTATTGTCATTTGGTGTTCATCCTTATCAACTCAATGAATACTCACACGAACTCCCTTCTCTCACTGAATTGTAGGCCATGTGTATTATGTGGAAAGAAATGGGTCCCTGAGATCATCTTGGCTACGACAGAGCCTCCTTCTCGGCTGCCAATCCGTGGACCTGGGGCCTTCATCCAAGCTAGAGTTTGCCGTACGCGTCCAAGGGCAACTGGTGAGAGTGATGCATTAGCAGTTTCAGAGTAAGTAGTTGGTAGAAGAACAAAGGGTAGGAGAGAAAGAAGGATATAGGGTCAAGCTCAGTGCCTCAGAGCATCCACTAGAGCGGCACACTTGATGATAGATAGATGGATGAAGTTAGGATACCATCTTGGTATCTTTTTACTTTTTTGCATAAGATGTGTTCTAATCTTTGGATATTTTGTGTCTAACCAATCATCTCCTCTTTATCCGCATGGAAAACAGGGCTCTACCCTTTCTTGAGTTTGATCTAGCTCGTCAAATGATGCTCAAGCTGAAGATTCTCGGTCGGAACGCTGCCTTTAGTCTCAAGAGTGAGGTTGATATTGGTAGCCAACTTATCATAGCCACAGCAACTGCCACCGCCGTATACTGTGAAGCCATGCCACCGCCAAGAGTATTGGAGATATCTCGAACTATCGCTGTGATTGATGACGAAGATACACAATTGATAAAGTTACAGAGACTGATTGAAACGTTTAGTAACCGTAATCGTCAATTTCTCATCGAGAGTGGGGAACGACAAAAAGAGCAGACTAGGAAGATGCTTGCCAAGAAGATCAAGGAAGTGCAACTGAGAAAAGCTGCCTCAAAACTTGCCAAGGAACAGCGGAGGAAGAAGAAACAGGCTACGAACAAGACTGTACCCTTGCCCTTAGTCCGTGGTTCAACAACTGGTGGTCTCTCGCTCCATCCATTATCTGCCGCCGACTCAAATGCACCACTGAAGCGCTCCCACAGTCACCAAGAGAAAGTACAAGAGGAACATCTTCCACCTGTACCTGCACTAGAGGAATTAAACACACCTCTTGTATCAAACAAGCAAAGTCTAGCTAATCATTTTCCTAATCTTCCACCCGTTCCCGATTTGGATAACAAAGACAAGGCAGATGAAAGCTCTTCCAGTTCATCTTCTTCAAGTAGCAGTAGCAGCTCTTCATCAAGCTCGTCATCTTCCAGTAGTAGTGCGTCAAACTCGAGTGACAGTGAAAAGGAAGAGGTGTCTGGAAGAGAAAAGAGCGATCTAGAAGAAGGCTTCTCAGGCACAGATTTAGAGACGGAGCATGTAGGTCCCGATCTCGAGGAGCTAGATGAACTAGCAGTAAAGGCTTCTCAGAATGAATCATCAGCTCGAGATCCACGACGTCGAAGAAGAAGACTATATCGTGATGATAAAGGTCCTTTTATACTGGAGATTGATGACGAGACAGATGAAGATATCATGTCAGTACTTTTAGAAGAGCAACTGCCACCCGGTATTAGACTCACGACATGTCAACATGTCCCTGATTACGGCACTGGCAATGGAGGAAAGAAAGATGAGGTGTCAAATGAGCAGCTGGTAATGTCGATGCTTCGAGTTAGATGGAATCCTCAAAGTCGTGCCACACGAAGCAATCATTACTTTAGCCTACTCTTCCAAGAGCTCTTCCTCAAGCTTTGCAAGAGTATAGAACATAAAGGACCAATATCAATCTGCGGACTTCGTACACAAGTTAATGTTACACCTGACGATATGATTGAACTTATCTGTATGGGTAAGATTGTGCTTGAACAGAGTCATGAAAGTATTGAGGCTGAAGAAGATAGTGATTCAGATAGTAATAGTGGACGAATCACTGAACGAAAGAGAAGGGAAGAAGAGGAAAACGTCCAACGACAACTACTTCAAGATTCTCAGCTGGGTGGTATTCGATCGAGCTTTCAACTTGCCAAGCGACAGACAACTGTGATATTTGACAATTTGAATGATAGTTCCAGACGACAACTAGATGTAAGTGATTCATCAAGTGAGATCTGTATTGATCATCAAACCCCAGTCAACGTCTCATTGGCATTAGAAGATGGAAGATTGTTAACACCCAAGTCTAGTACTCAAACACTTACCATGTCACCGTTTACAAAGATACCCCGTCCACCACCACTTATCGATGGGCTTAAACGGCTTGGAAGTACTGGTACCCCATCACCACCTACCAACTCAAGTCAATTCATGGTATCCTTTCCTCAATCATCATGGTTGAAACCAGCTGATACTCCTGTCGAGCTTACTCCTTTATTCTCCGTTACCGGCGGAAACATCACAGAGTATATGGGATCTGTTAGTATGCACTTTATCCGAGAAAGTCGTGGAGGAGAAGGGGCGGAGTTTCATAGATTTGTGACCGAATGTAATTCAATTTGTCGAGCACATGTTGCTTCCCTTGGAGGTAATGCTATGATTGGATATAGAGCCGTTCCAGCAGAGAGTGGTGGTAGAGTATACAAGTCACAAGTATACAATGTAATTTCATTGAGTGGATGTGCTGTTAAGATTGATTATGATACTTCCATAAGAGAAGAGCAATCGAGGATGAGATCTGAAACTATATGAGGTATCTTGAAAACAATATGAGGTATCTTTGATGATTGATGATTATATTGTGTCAATGGTAACAATCTCGTAATAGTAGTAATCTTAAACATTACTTTAGATACTAGTTGAGTCTCTTTTGCCTATTCGACAAACAATCACAAAAGACACCCGAGTCTAATCCATGCCATATAGTGCGTTTTAGACATCACGTCCATTTGCAACTCCATTCAAGTATTCACAATACTCAATTCTCAAAGACAAGTCATCATCAGCAGCATCAGCATCTTCCCCGTCATTCACAAGACGAGCAACAAACCGTAATGGACGATATCCCTCTGACCTAGTATATCTAGCTGCTCTTTCCTCTCCTTCCATAACACTACCACAATCATCAGGATGTCTATAGGCAACCGCCTCATTATCAACCTCCCAACTTATCAATTCAAATCCACATACTACCAACATATCATATAATTCATCAACAGTTGGATGTAATAATGCACATGGATGCCATTGTACCGGTCCACAATTAATCCATAATGATGTTGTACTTGATTGTTGTTGTTTTAATAGATGTTTCATTATCATAATGTATTCATATATATTGGTCGCAGTATCTAAGAAGAAGGATGTTGCTATTATATCATATTGTGATTGTTTTATACCTTGTGAATAGGTTGATATAAAGTCACCTACTGTATATGATAGGTTTGGAAGGAGAGTGTTTGTCTTAGTATCCTCTTTGGCGATGCTGTTATTGTTGTTATTGTCTGCCGATGATCTGTAGTAGTATCGTCGATATGCATCCAAGGCATCATCATCTGGAAACATTTCATATTCAAATCGTTTCTTGGAATCAACTTCATTCCGTGTTGGATCTGATATGAATGGATAAATCATATATTGTTGTTGTTGTGAGGAGATGATTTCAAGGACAGATTGCGTAGCAAATGCCATTGTAACTGAACTATCATTTGCCTCAACATGTACATCCACTCCACAATGATCTTGTAGTATAGTTGATGTTGCAATATCATATGCCAATCGACCTAATCCTGCACCGGGTACTAATACACGTAGCTCTCTTCGATTTACTGTTGTTGAACTACTTGTACTTATATTCTCAACCAAAGCATTAACAATCCAACCATTCGTTGCTTCACGACAGGACTTTGATCCTGAAGTCCAATCTCTTGATGTATGATGTATAACTTGCTGTGCTGTATCATATCCATCTATTTCTTTCTGTTTTGTGTTTGTTACTCCTCCATTCCCAAGCATTAGATCTTGAGAGTTGTCTGAAGTTGATGGGTTTGTTGTTGCAAATTGTATCTTTTGCAACAAATCGGAAGTATCAGCTGAAGAAGTTCCTAACAGTAATTGTTGTATTATTTGATAATTAGTATCAAAACATTGTTTCATTATGCTTGTTTTACTTTTATACTTTTCTGATAATAGCAGTGAATTATTGTAATTATCAAGTTGTGAGATATCTCGGAGTAAACACTTTTCAGTCTTTATACAAAGTTCTAATTCAACTTCTAATGATTGTATCATATTATTAATGTGTGTTTCATACCCAGTAGTTATACGTTGTAACTTTTGTAGTATTACTTGTTCTAATGATTGTATATCAGTATTGTCATGATGTTGATGGATTGCTAAAGATACTTTGATGTGTGGTGATCGAGGAAGATGAGTAGTGAATGCCACGGTTATTACCGGGCATATTAGTAATATCACTGTAACTATTAGAACTATCGAGAGTTGTTTTAGAAAGTACATATTGCTGATAAGAGGCAAGAGATATGAGCTATGTTTCACTCGCGTCGAGGGAGTAAGTACAATATGTGATGGCTACGGTTCCACTCGCCAAACAATCTACTTGATCAGCAAGCTCGGTTGGTTGAGAAGAACTTTAGTCATCCTCGTGGTCTTCGTGGCAGTAGATATGAATATGATGGGGTGGAATAGAGAGCAAGTGAATAAGTATAGAAGAGCATATGAGTAATGTCTCAATGTCAATATAACTATACACTTCATGAGTAGTGAATGATATGTCAAAAAAAGTAGAATGAAAAGAAGCAAATGGATCCAGAGAGAGGAGAGGAGACGATCTCTTATGTGTGCGGGTACCTTGCTAATCGGGATAAGAAACACTGACTCATCTACGAGCTTATCCCCCAAAGGTATGTAAGATATCCTACATAGACTAAACGATAGACTTTCTGGGGCCGGGGTATCCTTTGAAAAGTGGTATCCCCTTCTCCCATCAACTTTTTGGCCGCACTTGCAACATGCCGCCACCTTGCTATTACTAACAGTTAAGACGCCATAGATCAATCAATAGCCATAATACCCTTTATAAATTACAACTAATATCATGAAGTTCACTACTATAGCAATTTCAGCACTTAGCATCATCGCCTCGGCTACCCAGGCAAATGCTCGTCGTCGTCATCTCAACGACGTTATCAAGGGTTCCGAAGAATCTGATGCATCGATGTCGATGTTATCCCCTGCGAGGGGTAGTAGCAAGTCGAAGTCAGCTTCTGTGGTTCCTACCCCTGCTCCCATCCCTGAGGTATGTTATATAAGATATGTTGTGTTATTATGAAACGATGATGAGATATCAAGCCTCTGACTAACTCTTTCGTATCTATCCAGCCAAAGCCTGGTGAATGTGGATCTACAATCGACACGGGTGATGTAATCAACACGGGTGGTGTCTTTACTCTCCAAAAGGATATTCTTGATTGTCCTTGCAGCGGCGGCTCGGCCTTGAAGATTGCTGGACGAGGCATCGTGTTAAAGCTCAATGGATATACTGTAGAGTGCTTGCCTGATGCTAGTTCGAAGGGCTTCAGTATTGTTATTGAAATTGTCGGTGATGCCAATACAGTTATAGGGCCTGGTACACGTGAGTAACATGAAGAGCTGTTTTTCCATAATGAGATGAGTACATATGTGTTTCTGATTCTATATCTCATCACTAATTATCAATAGTAATAGTCCAGGATGGGGGTACTTCGAATATTGGTATCCTTTTGTCAGGTGAAGTCAATACTGTGAATGGCGTTACTATTGGCCCTGGTAAGTCATTTGTTTTCATTTCTTATGTCTGATATATATGAATATGTACTCTGAGTGGTCTATCTTCATCTATTGTTTTAAAACTCAGCCGGCAGAGGTATTTCAATCCAGTCAAATGATAATACTATCGTTAACAATTTCATCACAGATGGTGGTGTCAATAACAAAGGGAGGAATATTATTAAAGGCAATACAATTGTAAACAGTAGTAGTAGCGGAATCATTAATAGAGGCACATCAGATGATACCCAAATTCTAGATAACACAATTATCTCTTCTCGTTTTGATGGAATCGCTGTGAATGGTGGCAAACGTGTTTCCATTCAAGGAAATACAATCGACCAAAGTGGTACAAGTGTTGGTAGTGGAATTGATGTCAGACCAGTTGGTACAATCATTGAAGATGTCATTATCAAGAAAAACAGTATCACAAACAGTAAAGACTTTGGCATTAGTATCAGTGATAATGTTGCTACTCCTCCCAAGAATACAGTTATAATTGATAATACTTTTGCTGGAAATGGACCAAGTAATGATAACTTAGCCAATGGTGGAACCGATACGACCAAAGCTGGTAATACCCCTCCTCTGATGTGAGCATGCTAAAGTTTCATATTCGGGAAGTCTGATGAGTGGTATTTAGGTTGGTGTTAGATTTGTTTTCATGTTAAGAGAAGAAGATTGGGTGTTAAAAGAAGAATAGATTGGACATTGTTTAGTTTGTAAAAAGTCCCAGCCAAGTAGAAATGATAAATGTATAATAGACATAAAGAGGTTTGTTATTGGACATTTGTATATCTTTCTTCCTTCCACTGTAATAGTGTTTTGAAAGGAGAAGAGCCTAGGTACCAAATGAAATTCTTTCAATTCTAATTCTATTCCTAACTACAAAGAAGTTTCTCTATTCTCCTCTGCATACTCATCCCTGGCTTGGTACAAGACTTCCTCTCATTCTTCATGAGGTGTATACTCTTTCTTCAAACCACCCTTTGCATCCTCATCTTCTTCATCTCCAAACATAACATCTGCTAGTTTGCGGTAATCAACTGCTTTCCTCCGCCTTGAACCTCGTACGATATTAGATACATCAAGCTTGCCAATATCCGAGTTCCCTCCCTCATCATCTCCACTAGCTTCTGGATCTGGGAGTGTAAACTTCCTCCGCTTACTCCTACGTGGTGCTGGATTGTTATCGTCAGAACTAGAACCATCGCCACTGCTTCTATTGTCTTCATCATCAGACGAGTCTTCCTCATCATCAGACGTGCCAGTATTCTCATTATCTGAACTGCTAGATGCCGCATCAGAAGTAATCGACAAGGCATCAAGCTCATCTTTGCCAATCTTCTCTTTTAGAAGTCGTCTTTCCATATCATTATCCTCGGCCAAGTCGGATTCATCATCTTCGTCGTCCTCCTCGTTATCAAAGTCGTCATCTTCTTCATCATCTTCTACTAGCAAATCGAGCCTTTCCCTCGTTTCAGTATGTGCTACTGCATTAGCCGACGAACCTCCGATACCCATTGTCTCGGCCAAGAACTCTGTAGTCTCATCATCAAAGATATTATCCTTGAACTTATGTGCCACTCGCCTTGATGAAGTGAGGTGTTGATGTTGAGTTGATAATTAGAGAGAAGAGGAGAAAGATTGCATGAGCACTCATGTGTCAATCACAAGCAGATTAAAGCAACCCAACAGACAACTCAATCGAGAGAGAGGCACATGGACAGATATCCTTCGTCTCCCACTCGATTGACATTAACTTACAGTTCAAAGGGAGCTTCGGAGAAGACATCTCGTGCCATTTCCCATTCCTCCATATCTTCGTTACTCTCTTCCTCTTCTGGATCATCACCAAAGTATTCACACTGGGCAAAGTGAATTAGATTAGCATGTGCCGTACACAAAGGACAGAACCAATCTTCATCCTCTGCTCCATCCTTTTGCATATCTTTTAAAGTAACCTTGGGAACTAAGCACTGCATATGAAATGAACGATAGCATCCCATGCCATCACATAGTAGCATATCATTGTCATCACAGGCGTCAGTACCAAGACAACTAGAGCAACGTAAGTCATCAAGAGATATAGACGTGACACTGGATGCATCATTCGTATCTTCTTTAGTATGTTGTGCTGCCTCGCCCGTTCGAGGTTCATATCTACGACGGCGAAGACTTCCCTCGGGAAAGAGGTGATGTAGTAAACTCTTGGTGCTATCTGCTGTTGTTGATAGTGTTGCATTCATTGCTGCAACGGCTGGCTGGTCTTCGTTTATGGCCAAGGCAAGGATTTCCTCAGCTTGCTTTGACTGTTGATACCACTGCATCAAATCACTAACAGCGTCTCTCCATTCGCCGTCTCCAGAGACACCTGAGGATGGTACAACACCACCACGATGAGACGGACGAGATCGTATAACATTCTCTAGCCCCATAATCATCTCTCGAACCCTCATCTTACTAACAGCGATACGCATAACACACTGACATAACTCCTGTGGCAATCCTAATTCAACACCAACACCATCATCACTATCATCATCACCGCCGTAGTTACGTTCTCGTTCTGCAAGTTTTATCCGATCCGATAATGCCTTCCGAGCTCTACTAGTTTCGGTAAAGGTGCGTAATGAATGTTCGGCGTTTCGTATTGTTGACAGTGAGCTCTTTATTAATGATCGTGAACGTGTAGTAAGTTCAGCATGGAGGGTGGATGATTTGAGATCAGCTGTGATGAATTCAAATCTCTTCTCAAGATTGTTGATGGTACATTCATCAGTGGCCTTGTTCTTGTTACCATTTGCAGTAGTGGCTGCTACTTGTTCCACCTCCATACTATCCGCTCCACCCTCTGACGAAGAATGAACGGGCATACATCTAAAAATAGAATTCAACTCAGCATCAGATAGTGCCACACTCTCCTCTTCCTCTTCTTGCTTCATCAATTGTCCATTCTTATTCTTCCTATCAGCCTTCTCTTTCAAATATACCTCATCTCTATAACGGCAAATCAAACATCTCCATGGTCCACGGGGTATAGACAATACTGGTATAAAGTGACATTGTTGATGATAGGCACGATCACATTTATATTCCTCGTCACTTCCATCGAATCGCTTGCCATTGGCATGTGCTGGACCATCACATAATATCAAGGCATTGCCTGGATTGTGAAATTTGTATGGTAATTGAAATGAAGGCTTATCTTCTTCGTCATCTTCTGATTCACTTTTCTTGCCATTGGGTTTGGTTTTGTCGCTTGCAACGAGGGAAGATGATGATGCATCATCCTCCTTCTTCTCTTCTTCAAATGTCATATCCTCATCAGACTTTAAACCACTACCACCACCCAACTCACTACTCTTGGCCTTAGCCTCTTCAGGCTCCAGAAAGAAGTCCTTATCTGAAAAATCAACAGCACACTTACACAAACAACATACCACATCATCATAATTCGATTCATCATCATCTGATTCAGTATCATCTGTCTTTCTCCTTGTGCTGCCTTTACGTGACGATAATTCACCAATATCATCATCGTCGTCTTGCATACTAGCCAACATCTTCTCAGTTGGTTTGAACTGACGTGGCCGTCGTGACATACTACTCTTACGTTGTGTAAATGCTGCTCCCATTGTTGTTGTTTGACCACTTTGTGCTGTCGACTTTTGATTCGCAGATGAGGACTTCTTTGTATCTCCACAACGCTTACTGCTACTTTTACCATTCGCTCCTTTACCAGTAGCACTACTACTACTACTTTTCTTCCCTCCACCACTAGGGACAAGATTGACACATCGTCGTTCAAAACACTTTTGTTTTCTTTTGTTTTCACCACCAAATTTAACTTTATCTAAACAAGCGATGCATTTACCACAATCATCTCGTTTACATGCTGTGCAGGTGCCGCATGATGTTCGTTTCTTACGTGGTGATGGTGAGGTATTTGTACTTTGTTTTGTTGTTGTTTGTTTCGTGCTTGTTGATTTGGATCGTTTGGCAATTGGTAATGATGATTCATTATTATCTGCTGTGGATGATGTTGTACTTCCTCTCTTTCGTTTCTTCTGGGAGGTAGTAGTAGTAGAAGGAGACTTGCTCTTCTTGCCACTGCTGGGTGAATTACTTTTACCATTAGTCATCTTCCCACTAACTTCCTTCTTCTTCCCACTGCCCTTTTTCTCGCTTCCATTCTTATCACCTTCCTTCTTCTTACCACCCTTCTTCTTCTTCCCACTACCCTTCTCTACTGGAGAAGGAGAAGATGTACTCTTCCACTCCTTCGTACCACCCTTCCAACATAAACACTCCGTACATCGAGATCGATTTGATGGATTAATATTATTACATTTATGACATGTCCAACTATCTTCGTCCTCTTCACTCTCTATTGCTACTGCTTTTAATGAGGAGGATGTTGTTGCTGAGGAGGATGGCTTCTTACTACTACCTTTCTTACCACTGCCCATTGCCTTGGCAGAACTACTCTTACCAATTGAACTGCCTACATCTCCTCCCTCCTTTCCACTACTTGTAGATTTAGTAGCAGCAGCTCCCATACCACTCGACTTCTCTGCTCTACCACTCTTACTACCCTTACCATTTGTAGCAGCTGCAGACTTCTGTGTTGTAGGACTACGACTACTACTATCACTATTCTTCTTTAATGAGGTAGGATAATTCATACGTATACCATCCTTCCAACATTTACAATTGGTACAACGTGATTTAGTTGTTGGATTGGATGTGGTACATTTATGACACGACCATTCGTTGTCATCTTCTGCTGACTCTTTTGTTGTAGAAGGAGATGATGGTTTGGTTGTAGAAGACTGTTTGGCCTTGCCGTTTGTTGATGATTTGGTTGAGGATGATCCCTTATCTTTGATTGTAGACTTCTTAGCAGTGGATGGTTTCTTCTTGGCTGGCATTTTCATACCACCATCATCATCCTTCCCATCCTTTGCACTACCCTTACTCTTCTTACTATCATGATCTAAAAAAGCTAAATCATCCATTTCATCATTCGTTAAACCATATTTGGATGGATGGGCTATATATCGTTTTGGTTGGGATCGATTTGTACGTAGTTTTCTTGTTGTTGTTGTGTTGTTAGTGCTGGTGTTGTTGGATGATGAAGTGTTGTTGGAAGTGGTGGCAATTGAAGTGCTAGTGTTTGGGGATGATGAGGTGTTGGTATTATTGCAAGTGCTAGTGTTTGGGGATGATTCATTGGATGTTGTATTGTTGTTAGTGTGAGATGTTGTAGTAGTTGATGATGTGGCATTGGTCATAATATTGGCAGTTTCACTCATTTCGGTAGGCTCTTCGTCTGCGGTTACATTTTGCTGTTGCTGTATAGCCTCATCATTATTATTACCATTGTTGGTTGATGATATTATATCGTCATTAGTGTTAGTAGTTGTTGTAGTACTATTGCGTGTGGTACGTCCAACTGTTGGACGTGAGGGTGATGTCCCCATATTATTTTTGATATCAATCTATCAAACAAAATTAGATTTTGATAGATTAAATTGACCTTATTATCCCCCCTCTTGAGGTTTGCAGAATATTATATTAATGACTAGAGATATCCGCTAGCAATATAGAATAGATTACAGAGTTGATTATCGCCGCTGTGCCGTCAGCCGCCGCCGTTTTTATTTTGTGGCAAATGCAGAATGCAGCAACAATTGTTCGTACTTCGTGAGTCGTACACATGAGATTTGGAAATCGTATCTGTACAATACAGTTAGTGGTATCATCACTATTTGAGAGGAACACTTTCACTCTATATACTCCTCCAATCGATATCGCAACCATTAGTATATCTGTTACTGGATATGGAGGTCAAGATGATGTGGGGAGAGAATGACTGACACTCACATAAGAGTATAGATAGCACTGTTCTCCCCTGACTTTCGACTAGCAGAAATAGAGGTCAGCTTAATCATTCACAATTGAGTAAATCTTTAGTAGCATCCACCAGGAGCAATCCTCTCATCAGAACTCATTGTCAGTTGAGGCCTCTATAGAAATAGAAGACCGGTACAGTTCAAAACTTGTCTGAGTTCGCATAAAATTGGGGTACTACTTATGCAGTTTTGTACTAAGTAACATGAATATACCAAAGTATTTTATACCCATAAAATCTGCTTATATCCGTTAATTGAGTAATCTTATCCTTTGGTATATTATTTTTTATAAAAGAATGGGGTGCCCCTTTGGGCGGGAGCCCATAATGGCGATTTTATCGCCAATGACTGATGCTTTCTTTCTTTATTGTTTTTGGCCAGCTTGAAAGTGCCATCAATAAGCCAAGGAGAAGCGGGAGATTGTCGTTAATAACCATTGCCAAATACGGCCGAAGGACAACAACAATAGCAGCACAATACAACAATAGCTGGCGGCATCAAGGAGGTGAGTTAAAATTTTATACATATATCTCGACGGTCGAGAAGATATTATTATGTTATTGCAATAAGATCTGTAAGAATTCTATGGAGGTGTTTGAATATTGTCCTTTTAGTAGAGCGTGCGATGCTTTGCAATTAATTGCAATACGTGGTGTATATAATAAGGGGTTCAGGGGAGGCGGGTATGATATATTACTATCAAATAAAAAAGAGTCATCGAATAGAAGGACGACGTGTGTCTTGTAGTCTTTATCCCACATTATGTTGCAATAGGAGAGAAGGAGGTTGTTGTTTGCAATATAAATGTGTGCCGCTGAGAGATATTGCATTGCAATTCATCTATGGTGTGATAGATAGGTGTAGGAAGTAGCATCTCATGTGTTTAATGTGTGTGGGGATGGGGGATGACCGTGTGCACAACTTATGTTCAATTGCTAAACCAATATACTAACCTCTGCGTACCTTTCTTCTCAATCTTTTGCAGAGATATAAAACTACATCCTTAACAACACAGAGTCAAGCAACCCCCCCAACAAGAAATAGTCAGCAGATCTGTAGAAAGCTTTGATAACAAAGTAGAAATAGATCTAAGGCCTTAGAACCATGTCAAATAATAACATGAGTATAGAAACACCACCACCCTCCCCACCACGAACTAACAACAATAAAGATTCTCCGCCATCCAATATGGAGAATACAATATCATCCCCAATTGAAACTATACAAGAAACAACCACAATGGATACCTCCTCTCCCTCTTCCACATCCCCACAACAAAGGGGACATGTACGTATGACTACACCCTCTACACCCATCCAATTAGAAGATGCACTTCATTCGTCACTTGGGGGTGGTGCTGCTTCACGTGGTGGTGTATATTCCACACCCGGTCGTGGAAGTCATCAACGACATCATTCATCCGATTTAACACCCGTAATAAGTAATTCTAATTCATTGTATGTTGATAATCACCATAATCCCAATTCCAATAAAAGGGGTGGTTCAATGATGCCAGGATTAACCATTTCTGAAGGAAGTGAAGGGATAATTGGACCACGAGGAACAAGTGATGGTAGAAGTCGTATGCCATTGCCCAGGGCAGGATTACCACCCGCGAAGAGGAGTAGTATGGAAAACCCTTCCCCAAATGAGAGTACTGTACCCTCCTCGTCTGCCTCATCTATCGGTGCCGCTGGAGAACAAGGAATCTCACTAACCTCCACACTACTATCCGTTGGCGGATCAGAGGCAAAGGATGGATTGGGAGGGTTAATTGGTGAACGACTTGCCATGCCAAGTTGTGGATCACTTTACAGTGAAGAAGATGCTGCATCGTTATCAAGTACTGATGATAGCAGTGGACCTGTACGGGGAGTTATGAGATTGTCAAGCAGCGGGAGTCGTCATTCCTCCTCTACCAAGAATTCCATGTCCGAGGGTCCACCCTCCATATTCAAGAAGAAGAAGGATGATGGGCAACAACAACTTGCCCCAATTGAACTCAAGCCTGATCGTAAATTCTTTTCATTTCAGGGTGCAAGTCAATATAAGCAGGCCGTGGAAGATGCCGACACTTCCTCTACACGGTTGGAAACTATTGTCTCCCCATCTCGACCATCTATGGGAGGAGGACAGCCCATGCTTTCAACAATGAATCAAGGACCTCATCAAGTGACGACGCCACAGTATCAACCATCATTACGAAATCAGCATGGTGTTACCGAGATGGCCGATACCAAGGATTTAAATGCTATTTTCAAGGCTCCAAGGAATACTACTCAAGGTGCTAATACAGCTGGTCCGTCCCCCAAGGTTGTTTCCCCAGGCACCCCTGCTGCATCTATTGCAACAATGACCACAGCATCCTCCATGATGCAGGAGGCAAGCGTTGGTCACTCCGCCGCTGCCGTTGATCAACATTTGCAGCAGACATATCCCGTCGATGATAGACAGTGGTCAATCCCCTCCATCCGGATGGCCAAACATATCAATCTATCCTCTAATAATCTGTCCGCCTACAATCATGGTTCATATGCAAGTTTTAGTGAATATACTGATGATGATGGATCATTAGATGAAAGTTATTATAGCTTTTTGGGTGATGATGATGATGCTAGTTTAAGTTCAAGAGGTAGTGTTGACCCAGTTGTTAGGAGACGTCGTTTTCTTCGGGCGTCGATGGAAATGGCATCGTCACAGGCGGCAAATGTGGCAGAGAATGTTGATGGAAGTTTGGGTGGTAGTGCTGATTCATCGTCTCAGCCACCGGCTATTGGACAGTCCAATTCGTTTATTGAAAAGATTCAAGGTATCTCCATCGAGAATAACACAGACACTACCATGATGGAAGGTACTACACCTTCTGCCATCCCTCCACATCTATCCAAGCGTGCTAATACGTTTGATTCTGAGATAATGATGGTAGATGATACCTATGGTGATAATACTAATGTTGGAGGAGGATTAGATATCAATGGACCACCTCCCATCCTTAATGTGCATTCCTCCACATCACAAGGAGGCAACGCCGCCATGGATGATGCCGACTATCATCAATCTCGTAGACGCCATCGTCATCGAGGACGTGGCCGGAGAAGAAGAGAAGGAGCTGCCATGGGATGGATACAAGAGTTACAAAGTCAGACGAATGATGCACAGTTGATTACCGAGTCGGCATCATCTAAGTTCATGGCTGCCACTTCTAATACCGCCGGCGGCAGTACCACCCAGACGAATAATTTCGGAATGACATCAGAAGATGTAACCAAGGCGCTAGGTATGCCCCATCCTTTGTGTCGATCTTCTACTATCGAGGCAGGACCATTTACCATCGGTATACACCGCGAAATGGGGTTTGGTAACTCGGGAAGTGGAGGAGACATTGCCTTAAATTCTTCAGGCTCGGGTGAGTCGCCGCCTGTTGGGGCATTTTGATGGTATTATCTATAATTATGTGTTAGAATAAATGTTAAGTAGAAGTTACATGAGAAATACAGACTATATTAGAGAGGGGGGAGAAATCAGTTGGTTACAAGTACCTTATAGAGTTTATCAAACTAAACTAAACAACTTGGTTGATCAAAGACTCTCCAAAATACAATGGCATTGTACCAAACTCATTAACATATATAAACTCTCCTCTAAACAAACATAAATCAAAATTGTTCTCTCAACTTTCTACCCCGGATTCACACATACAATTAATACATTTTTAGGGTGTAGATCTTAGAATACTTTGGACGTAAAACACTCCTACTAGCACTTCCTTACACTGTTGTGCATGAAACATACGATAACTGGATGAATACCTCATCAGCCCTAGGAGGACTGGCGTTCAGATTACGGCAAAAATCAATACGGACATCTGCTGATGCAGTAGCTTGGATAGTTAGTGATCCGTCACCGGCGATGTAACTGTTGAAATCATCCTTGGCAATGGTAAAACTGTCTTCTGTGAAAGCCGTAATGCAAGCCCCTGAGACGCCACTATTACCTTCATTGCCCTGAGCTTCTCCCAAAGTAACCCCATCTGCCTCAATGGCGAGAAACTTGTCAGTCCCTGCATTATTTAAAAAGTCACCTTGAGTAGACACACTGACTGTCACATCACCAATTGCATCTGGAAGACTTGTGAAGACAAATTCGTTCCCGTTCACTGGGTTCGTCAAATTTTGGGTAGGGGAAGTGATATCATTAACCTCGATGGTACATGTTGGAGCGAAAGAAGTGCTTGGTTCCATAGAGGGTTGGGTGCTAAGACTTGGTTGAACACTTGGGAAGAGGCTTGGTGCCTCGGACGGCTGAGTGCTAAGACTTGGTGCGATGCTTTTACTTGGTTCCAATGATGGCTGCCCAGAGCCTAAGTCGGTGATTAGAAGCTCATATGCAAATGGTCCGCTGCTGCAAGGAAGATCGTCTGCACTTCCATTTAAGGGTGACACATTGATTCGATAAGTACCCGCAACAAGAGACGAAGACGGGGTGAATACAATGCTACCACCAGGGTTACTAAGTGAATTATCGATAGTCGCAGTGGAATCGCAAGGATCTGCATCAGCAACTTTGAATAAAGAAAATTTGGCATCGAAGCTGTTGTCAGGAATCAGTGTAAACTCCAAATCACGCCCACCGACAGTGGTGAAAACGAAACTGTCAATATCAAACGATGTCTGGGCCGAAAGTGTGCCGCATATCGTTTCCCCAATGTTAATGGTATCGAAATCGGGCGTGGGATTACTACCAAAGATATTATTGCAGCTATTCTTATCATCAGGCGAGAAGCCAGTTTGGACACATCCTTCCAACGCCTCGTTCGTTGGTACAACACCAACACACGTGGCTGCTTGAGAACTTGTGGTTGTGGCTGCCGTACTTGTAGATGATGTTGTGGCCTCGGTTGTACTCTATAATAGAAGAGAGAGAGAGAGAGAGAGAGAGAGAGAGATACAAAATTGAGTTAGGATACCTTTAAACCAAAAAAGTACACATCATATGCACACTTTCATCAAACGTTGGTAAAACTTACAGAAGTGGTCGTTGCCTCGGAACTAGTTGTGGCATCTGTTGTACTAATAGTAGTAGCCTCGGTAGTACTTGCCACTGGTGTGCATGGACTATACGATAACTGGATTTTTACCTCATCAAACCTGGGGGTAGTGGTGCTCAGATTACGACAACGATCAATATCCACATCCGCTGACGCAGTAGCTTGGATAGTTAGTGATCCATCACCGGCAATGTAACTGTTGAAATCATCCTTGGTAATGGTAAAACTATCTTCTGTGAAAGCCGTAATACAAATCGAAGCCACTACGTCATTACCCTGAGCTTCTCCCAAAGTAACCCCATCTGCCTCAATGGCGAGAAACTTGTCAGTTCCTGCAGTATTGAAAAAGTCACCTCGAGTAGACACAATGACCGCTACTTCATCAGTTGCTTCTAGAAGACTTGTGAAGACAAATTCGTTCCCGTTCACTGGGTCCATCAAATTTTGGGTGGGGGAAGTAATATCATTAACCAGCCCGGTGGTACATGTTGGAGCGAAAGAAGTGCTTGGTTCCAGTGATGGTTGTGATGAGAAACTTGGCTGAACACTAGGGAAGAGACTTGGTCGGGTGCTTGTACTTGGTTCCAGTGATGGTTGTGATGAGAAACTTGGCTGAACACTAGGGAAGAGACTTGGTCGGGATGTCGGGAATGCTGCCAAGCATGAAACATACGACAACTGGACAAAGACATCATCAGTTCGGGGAGGACTGACGTTCAGATTACGGCATGCTTCAATATCGACATCTGCTGACGCAGTAGCTTGGATGATGAGGGTGTCATCAGCTGCAATATAGCCATTGAAATTATCCTTGGTAATGGTAAAACTATCTTCTGTGACGACGTCTCTGCAAAACCCGGCGCTACCATTTTCATCGCCCTGAGCTTCTCCCAAAGTAACCCCATCTGCCTCGATGGTGAGAAACTTGTTTGTTGCAGGGGCGCCAGTTGGTTGAGGTCCAGAATTGATAAAGTCACCTCGAGTAAAAACATTCAATGCTACATCTCCAGAGGCAGGTAAAAGACTACGCATTTTTTATCCAGATTTTAGGTAAAATCTGATCAGATTTTAGCCCAACCAGATTTTAGCTATTAGTACTAGGCAAATTTTGGTATCTTTATTTTAAAGCTCATTGGTATGGCTCACATAACCCAAGAGAGAGGTACGTAGTGGGGTAAGAACATCTATTGGAGCGGGGTTATGGGTCTCGGTGGGCACCGCGATTGACAACAACAGTGCCATTCTGATCATCCCATTTAGATACGGACGCCCATTTATTGTTTAGTGAAGATACCTATGTGAAGATACCTTGAAGAAGATCCTACAGTTGAATCGCTGTTTATTAAAGAGGAACGTACACCTCTCATAGTAGGAATAATCTAATAGAACCAAGTAATCTGTAAAGAATACGCGTATATCATCTAGGGATATACACCGTAGTGGAGATAAGCCGCAAGCGCTGCGCATTATGCCGGATAACGAACGATAAATCCACTGTCGTTGACAGATTAAGCAGTTTCGAGATTCTATCTCCTAATCATAGATTAGGTGGAATTGTTTAGTGTAGAATTGTGGAATTAGACGAAGCTCTGTGGCAATACTACAGTCAGTTAATATATTGCAATCTTTGATAAGGAAGATTCAACAAAAAGGATCGGAATTTAATATTCAGTTTGTGAGATATTATCGTGGTAGACAACCAATAATATTAGCATCATGACGTCACGGCAAACAGAAGCCCAGAAATTTGAACACATCAAACGAGTACTACTGGCGGACCCTGAGTCTAATGATATTGATCGTCTTCTCCGTGGGGAGACAGTAACAAACCTGCGCAAACTTCATGTGTTTGTGCGTAAACCAGGGTTAGAATTAGGAGCCTTAACATTTGTGAACGAGGGTGGAACCAATAGTACATTATCTGAGGAACATGTTGATGAACTAATCGCAATGAGATCCTACTTGACATACCTGCAAAACTGGTATGGCCCACCCGGCGTAGTCGGTGCCGTTAATATTTCCCACACCACGAGAGAAGACTTCATGTTCTTCATCCATCAACATGCGGATCAAGATTTAGAAAACGATCCTGTACGGCCTGATAATGACCTCATGCTTAGGGCTCAACAACTTAGAGCAGAAACGAACAACAACAATAACAATCGTACTAGAAGTAATTCCCGAGGGTCTTCCCGTTCCACAAGTCCAACAACAAGACATGCTGTTAACCACCTCCTTGTCCAGTTCCATAAGAAGAAGAGGCCGCAAACTGATTACTCAATGTCCCTTGACAATGTTATGCAGTGGTCAGAATGGGACCGCCAACTCCGTGCAGTCGTCCATACCCAAGGCCTGGAGAAGGTACTTGAGCCTCTCTATACCCCAGTTGCCGGATCAGATGAGGAGGAGGTATTCGATGAGATGTTGGGTATTATGTACTCCGTATTCGTCAAGCTTGTCAAAGAGACAAAGGGTCTGCAAATTGTCAAGGCACATCAGATTGACAGGGATGCACAGGCTATATACAAGGAGTTGTCTGAATACTACGCTGGGGAGGCATCACAAATGGCAATTGCCAACCTCGATGAGATGGAGAATAGCATCATGGAGGCGGAGATCCCTGAGACCAGGCGTCAGGCCTTGCTAACCAGCATGCAGAAGTTTATTCTCAAGATAGATGACTTCAACACTTTGGCAACTCCTGATCGGCAGATGAATGATGCTCAAAAGTTGACAAACCTCAAGCGCCTCATCAGGAATGTCCCCGAGCTGCAGAGCATCAACAGCATGGTTACCGTAATGTGTACTGGACTTATAGGCAAGGGCCGTACCCCAACAGCCTCTGAGAAGATCCAGATGTACCTCAGTGTTGCAACTATGGTGGACAAGGGTATTAAGGGGGTCAACCGAGGAAGAAGAGGATCACCCTCAAGGAACATTCACTTGACAGAGATCCTTGGTGATGACGCCGATGAGTATGATGATGATGACTCGCCCCTTGAGAATAATGCCCATGAAGGATTACCCGATGATGATGGCTTTACAGAAGAAGAAGTTGACGTGGATATGTATCGTGCTTTTGCTACCTTCATGAGGGGATTAAAGATGAACAAGCAGACGTGGGATCACTTATCGCCAGAAGGACAGCAGACATGGGATCTTCTTGCTCAGAAGGACAAGAACACTATCCTTAGCTCACGCCCAGGCACATTCCCACGTTCCTCAAGGAGTACCCCTCAAGGCATACCTTCCAGTGCACGTCCATCACCACGTCCATCCGCACTTCGTAGCCCACCTAGCCAACAACAAGTTGCATTCCATGAAACTCCCGACAGTGTACCCACCATTGGTGAGCAATATGAGACAAACTTCCTTGAACGAAGCGATTACACTGTCAACAACGCTACTCAACTTGTCAATGATGACACAGTAGCCCTGTCCAACGACATGTACTACACTCCTACGGCGTCTGACGGATGTAGCATCTTCAAGACCATCACCGCTGTGCCAAAAGTTACTACGCCTAATGATAAATCATCACCCGCAGGAACTGGGGAGAATAATGGCAGCAGTGATAAGAAGAGCTTATTCCGAATGCCCAAACTACGTGTTCGTATGGCAGTTTTAGCTAATTCTCGCCCATGGGAAGACTATCTAACTGAAGAATATGACCTACTTGCCACAAGGATCCAACTACCATGTCACTATTCTACTTGGCACTCAAGGATTCCGAGAGAGATACGGCACAGACTCACGGTGGGAAATGGGGAGAATGCCACGAGGGTAGACATTCTAGAATGGAGAAGTATGATGCAAGGTACTGTACATACCGCGACGGTAGCGGCTGAGGTGCTTTCACACGAGATAAGTATGACGGTGACTGGTGACAGGGAGGGAGTAGATCCGTGGTTAGGCATGAGGGAAACGGGAGGAGCGAGGAGGGCAGATGGGGAGCCAAGGAGTGAGGGGGTAGGGGAGCTACTAAACGGAAACGAGGGTGGGGAGGAAGATAACATGACGGGGTTGAGCACCGTGGACGGGGGTAACAACCAGGGAGTATCTGGACCGGGCATGAGGTTAGTGAAATATGTATCCACTGGACGGCGTGCTGACCTGTTTGGGTTCCAAGGCAGAGTTGTGAGCGGCATGTTAATTGGCTCATTTGCCAGTGTTATCGAGCTCATTACTGGTGAGAAAGCTATAGCAATATTCTCCCAATATGCCCATGACCCAAGAAATCGCCATGCCATCCACTCCACACTACAGCTCACAAGTCACGGCATGATTGTTAAGGATCGATCCCCAAGATTTGGCACTCCACCATCCATCACGACATTGGAAGGAGATGTTATTCCTCTACTATTCAATGATGGTATACCCATGCTACAGTTAAGGTACCCCACGGATATGGAAATGACAAACTTGAGGCACATTTACCTCACAGGAACTGATACATGGATCCCTAGCAGGTATGACCATCCACCCGTTATGCCCCCAATCTATACTATGCCACCCCTTGATGACGAGTCAGACGACACTTCCACGACACAAGATTGTGACACTGATAGTGACACTGTATATGATATGGTAGACACCGTCAACATTGATGGTTTCCCCGAGACGGATGGACAGGTAAGTTTCAATTACAGGGTAGTAATTAATGAACTGGAGGAATTATGGGAATACAAGGAATCAGTACGTCACCGACGTAAGGCAATGCTCAGAGAGCTACGGGAGGTAAGTATACGGGGAGATATTGAGGGAAGATTGATTGCCGCCGCATTTGGAGACAATTATCCGCGAGGCGTGTACAGGGCAGTACCACCACGGCAGGCACCACCAAGGAATGGTGATGGCAACATCATACAGCTACCCTCCGGAGACAACATGGATTACAATGGGAGCTGGACAACATTCGTGTTACGTAACGGGTCATTAATCGCCCAGGCTAGATCTGACGAGATCGCCCACCGACACAACGTCCACCAACTAATGACAGGAAGAGCAGGGAACCCCAAGACCAAGCTTAACCAACGCATCAGGCAGCTTGCATTCCAGCACAACATCGTAAAACACCTCACCAAGATTATCAAGTCACCATGGTACGGCTACACCCAAGACAACGCGATTATCAGTGAACGTACATTAGTATTCCACCCTACACTGGTAGAGTTCATGCGCATACACGGCTTTGGATCAAGGATTATTGCGGAAGGGATTATGTTTGGAGACTCCGATAGATTTGCAGATATGAAGATTGATATGTTTGGACAGATGTCAAACATGAACTATGTGGGACCATCGTTTACTTGTCCCAAAGATGTACTAGATGAATTTGAGATTGGTAAGAACTAGAATGACAGGGGAGTGACAACAACAGTGCCATTCTGATCATCCCATTTAGATACGGACGCCCATTTATTGTTTAGTGAAGATACCTATGTGAAGATACCTTGAAGAAGATCCTACAGTTGAATCGCTGTTTATTAAAGAGGAACGTACACCTCTCATAGTAGGAATAATCTAATAGAACCAAGTAATCTGTAAAGAATACGCGTATATCATCTAGGGATATACACCGTAGTGGAGATAAGCCGCAAGCGCTGCGCATTATGCCGGATAACGAACGATAAATCCACTGTCGTTGACAGCGATGGTGAGGCCTACAGCCACGTCTCTGGGGACTAGCGCTGTGATGGTGGGGAACACCCTTTTTGACGTAGCGGAACCCAACCACTCGCTTATACTTTTGGGGTAAAAAAGAAAAATTTGATTACCCCTAATGACTCAAAAAGGTTAAATCTGGTGGGACTCAATGTTAAAATCTGACCAGATTTAGTTAAAATCTGACCAGATTTAGCTAAAATCTGGTGGGTAAAATCTGGAAAAAAAATTTTCTGGGTAAAAGACTTGTGAAGACAAAGTCGTTCACCGGGTCCATCAAATTTTGGGCGGGCAAGGTAATGTCAATGGCTTGGCAGCTTGTTGGAGCATTTGAATCAGACGGCTCTAGAGATGGACTCGTGGATATACTCGGCTTGACTGAGGGTTGAAGTGGTTGTGGCTGCCTCGGTAGTACTCTGATAGAAGAGAGAGATACAATTTTGAGTTAGGATACCTTTAAAGTACACATCATATGCACACTTCATTGTACAGGTTATTATAACAAGGTATTAGTTTTACTCTCCTCCTCCTTCTTTGCTCTTTGCCTCCGCCTCCTTCTTCGCCGCTCTCTTTTTTCTTACTGACTCCAAGGCAGCTTCATACTCACACTTACGCTTCTGATTATCCTGTTCACTACGCTTTTGATTATCCTCTTCACTATCTGACTGATTATCCTGTTCATTCTTTGATGGTTGTTTGCCAGCACTCTTCTTCTTCGTAGCTGGTGCAGTATTCTTCTCTCGGCGTCCCCCCCTTTGATTCGGCACAGCCACGGCTAACGCAGCCTCTTTTGCTAACTTGAAATTCCGTTCACGATCTTCAGCAGAAACTTGTAGTCCCTTATCCTTCTTGAGCATGTCCCGTGCAGTAGTCTCATTTGCCAATGTTGCCAGTTCCAAAGTTTCAAATACTCCAATATGATTGTTACTTCCTTGATAGAATATTTTCACAAGATAAGTACCAGATGTAGTTTCATATACTCCCTTAGGCAGGGATGTAGAATCACGCTGCTCTCTGCGCAGCTTGACTCTACGCTTTTGAGTATCCTCTTCACTATCTGACTTGTCCACTTCACCATCTGACAAGTCGAGAACGTATTTCTGTACCTCCTTATCTCCACCGTTAACTAGTCTTTTGAGGATATCAACCATAAACTTATACAATTTCTTAGGCCCACCAAAAACCTTAATAAGACGCTCTGACTCCGTCTTGTAATCATCCCGTTTCATTTGTTCGAGGTATTCTGTTGCTTTTATACCGAAATTGCCAGATTTGATCATATTGTTGAGACGGGACTTATCCCAATCAGATAGTCGCTTTGATCCTTCCTTGGGGTTGGTATCTTCACTGATCGATCCCCTTGGTAGGAACAAGTCCACAGACAATCCCTGTAATCCAATACCCCTCTGAATCTTAGATATGTTAGGGTGAATCCTTCCCCAACTAAATACTCAACTGAAGTAGCCTCTTCGAATGATAATCCATCCGATAAACCCTCACCAATTGCACCAATAAGTAACCAAAACTTTTCGTCATCATCTCCTTGTAGCTTTCTCCCACCCAATCCAACAACCATGTTATGAACATCCTCTAACGATGTTTCATCTTCTCCCTCTTCATGAAATAACAATCTGAAAATCTTCCTTCCTTGCTCAACTGTAATATAACCCTTTAGACCTATCTTTGATACTTTCATGAGGATTAATCCCTTGAAGACTAGTTTCTTATCCTCGCTAAGGGTGAGACGTTTACTACCCTCGTCGTCAAGCAAGCCCTCATACTTTGATGCCAACGCATCATCATTCAATGAAGCGACTTGTGCTTTGGTATCTTACTTTAAATCCCTATCTGAACTATTGACTTCGTGTGCAGCCATGGCAACGGTAACAGCTGGTTTGTATGGAGGATTATTATTGTTTGGAACACGGATGTAACTGTGGGAGGGTGATGAGATTTTATTATTGTCATTGTTGTTGGTATTGGTATCTTTTTTATTGCCGAGTAACTTAGTACGAGATACGGTGGCAGGGGCGGCGGTGGCCCCGCTAATGGTAGCTGCAAATGCAGTAACGATACTGATAATCTTCAGTTTCATCATTCGTTGGATGACTGTTGGCGTTGGATAGTTTAGGGAGTTGTATCGTCGAGTTGTTGCAATGGTGTGAATTGCAAATTGTCCGCGGATATGACAAGGACAAGAGATATTAGTATTTCTGGATAGGAGATTATCGACTATCAATCAACTACCGTCGTATACATATACTTATTAGTAAGTGATATGTATCAACAATTTATTTATGAGCTTTGGCGTATGCAATGGGCGATATCACATACAACAATGTAACGGCTGCCATTTTTCATTCGAATTCGAAGGCCTAATTAAGACTCAGTGTCTGATGTGACGGTATCTTTTCTGGGATTAGGTGAGATCGAGTATTAGGGCGATATCTATGTAACTATGATCTGTTCTCAAGTTGGAATATGTGGAATCAAAATGGTTGAGGAAACAGAACTCTCCACCTCTCTCCATATACACAAGTCTGAACAGTCAAAATTGCATGGCATATGTGAAGACGACGAAGAAGAAGAAGAAGAAGAGGTGCAAGTGCAGACGAGGATACAGTGACAGTAGAGATAGAGATTTTGGTTTGATGATATATACGTAGAAGCAGTTGGATGAAAATAAGAGGATATACATGACGTAATTGATAATGAGAGAGGTTTGATAAGGATATAGAAACATTGGCTGACTTTTTATATCCTTTCTATAAAGTCGTAATCTCTCTCTCTCTCTTTCGTCTCTCTCTATCTCTCGACTTTGGCTTCCCCCTCTTCTTCCTCTAGCCACCTTACATCTTAGACCTCGCCCTCTTTTATTATGATCCCCATTCACCCTCACCTTCCCACAATTGCCAAAAGACATTAGCTGTGCCACTACTAATAGCCTCAACACCATTCCCCACAGCCGAAACGGCTGAGGATGCCTTACTCCCTATATCATTTACTATTGCTTTAGTATAGAGTTGTATCTCTTGTATATCTCTTTCGAGTTCTGTTGCTATATCATTGTTTGTAGAAGTATGTGATGTTGTTGTGGATGGTGGATTGGAATGTAGCTTGTAATATGCATTGACCATTGGTTCCTTCTTCTTCTTTTGTTTTGTTTGATTTGAGGGGAAATCACCTGGCCAGTCTTCTGCTGTCGCTTGAGTTGAGTGATTCGTTTTGTTCTTTGTCTTTTTGTTGTTGTTATTGCTACCCTTTGCCATTCTGTTGCTGCTATTGTTCTTATTGTTGAGCTTGTTATACATTGATGATAGATCACTTGATAATGGCTGACGACTACTCCCTGCTGGTGCCGATTTAGGTCGAGTACTACTAGCTGATCCACTTGACATTCTTCTACTCTTGCTAACATTGCTATTGCTTTTCATATTGAGTTTGTTAATTGATAATGGTGACTGATTGTTATTGTTAGTATTCATACTTGATAATGGTTTACGTAATGTACCCTTCTTTCCTCCTCCTGTTATACTTTGTTTACTTTTCCTATTAGAATGTAATTGTAATGATGATTTACCATTTTGAAGTCGAGCGGTGGTAGTAGTAGAAGAAGTAGTGCAAGTCTTCCTCGTATTTAATACTGCTGATGCTCCAGATGATGCAGTTTGTGTATTCTCTTTCTTCATATTGGCTTGTTGTAGTAAAGATGATTGATTGGTAGAAGAGCTACTAGGCTCAATCTTTTTCCCTCCGTTATTACTATTAGCACTCCCTCCAATCTCTTTCTTATCATCCTCAACATTACCAACTACTTCTTTACCGCTACCTCCTTCTTTATCAACTACTTCCTTACCACATCTCCCAACTTTATCAACCACACCAACACCTTCCTTCTCACCACCGGCACCACCACCGGCATTACTATTATCAGATAACAATCGTCGTTTAACCTTACTATCATCATTATCATTATTATGAGTCGACTGACGTAATAATAAGTTACGTGCATAATTCCTAATTTCCAATGAACGTGGTGACATACTGTTGCTATCGTAGGATGGAGAAGAATCACCACTGTGTGATTTGTTATTCTCTTCGAGCTCTTCTTCTTCCTCTTCGCTGCTACTAACTGATACTTCATCATCATAATCCCGTGAGGCATCAGCATCATCAAAATCTAGCATGGTACTAACTTCATTGTCAATAGTAACTGATGGTGTTTCAATCTTCATTAGCATTTTGTGTTCGATAGCTGTTTTAGGATAAGTTGTAGTAATTGTATTATCGTCGTCCATATTGTTGTTTGTGGTATGAAAAAATGTAGCCTTCTTTTTTATAGTATTAGTATCGATTGAGGTATGATATCGCCTGTCTTTAATAATTAGCTTTGTATATTATGGTGATTTCTATAAAAATATACTCTGCTATTTATTATTATATTGATCGACCTTTAACTAATATACTTTTATAAGGTTGGCAATTATTATCTATTGCAATGAGATTATTGTTCTCTCCCTCCGGTATTTCTTTTGGGTATCGTGTTTTAACTTAGTCAACTATACTGCCGAGCAACCAATAATAATAATATACTAATAGCAAACGATATATGGTACTATTGTGTAGGGGGTGGGGTGATAGACATGTTGTTGGGCTATCTAATTGCCGCCAATTGATGTCGGTAGCAAAGTTGCCAAAAGCTGATAGAATGGGGGCAGTCGATAGAGTCCGGGGGCAATCTAACTTCAAGGGATAAACCCTAATAACATTCTCTTGAGATGCAAATCCATCCTAAAAGAAGGCAATAGATACCGAATTTTCGCATTATTCATCTTTGGTAGTTGTTGGCATTTTGATGGCATGAAAGACAGCGTTGGTGATATTATGGTGCACTCCGCTTGAGCAACAATAGTATAATACAATACAATAGAGAAGGGGATTAGTTAGTGGTTTGTGCGGTAAAAAAAACTGGGCTTTAGAAGTATTGCAATAAAAACCTGTCAAAACAGTACTCATTCCAAACTCTCAACAAACTGCCAAAACTAAAACAAACAATAGGTACAATACCTTACAATACAATAACACCTCTATCCCGGTATACATTCGTTCGAGCTCAGACTAATGAATAAAACAGGCGGTGAATTATCAATATTGGGTGATGTTCCTCCCTCATTATCGAAAGAGTTTAATACCTCTATAACTGATCATAGTTCAATAATACACGATAGTAACACTACAACAATTAATGATGAGGCAGTTAATAACTCGATAATAGATAACAAAAATACAGCAATAGACGGTATAGATAGGGAAGAAGAGAAGGTATCACAAATTGTTCAAAGTGCATTAGAAAAGGCACGTAGTAGTAGAGCTGACGACGAAAGCGATATTAATAACGCCATGGATAATTTTATAACGGTTACTGAAATGCCTATACCAAAATCACCACCATGCAGTGCCCAAACCGATAATCAATTGCCACCGCCCAAATCTCCTACTAGAATAATACAAGTTGAGAGTAACGAACTTCCAATATTAGAATCGAATTTACAACCTAAAGAAATAGACAGAGGCACAAGTTCTCAGGTAAATATTGGGGAATCCGATGATGAGATAAATAATAATGATACAACTACGACGATACATATAGGTAAAATTGGTAATCCAATCGGTAGTCTGGGTACATTGTGGGATAGTGTTACTACTGAACAGGAAATGGTTAATGTTAACATTGGAGATAATAATAGAGGGGATGGTGAGTTTATGTGTGTGGATTGTGAGGTGTTAGATTTGTTTTGTGGGAATTGTGTTTGTTTGTGTTATTTTAGTGATATATTTTGGCATATTTGGGGTGGTTTGTTGGGGGATAGTAGGCATCATATTAGTTTGGGTAATTGGGGATATATTGGTATACGTACATATGCTTTTTAGCAAGTATGCCCGGCAATAATTTGAGGGTTATATATGGGATTTCTATATCTTTCTCGACAAACACTTAAAGGTTGTGTGATTGGGGATTGTGTTGTTACAGTGTGTGGATTTGTATGATATATGTGGGTGTTGGTATCAATTTTGTTTTGGTTGAGTTTGAACCTGTAGATTGGGAATTTGAGTAGGGATTTAAGGTGTGGGCGGCAGGTGCCACTAGTTTACCGGTCTATTTTTCAACCACATATATGCTCTTCTCACATACAACCCACTTTCATATCTCTTTTTCAACAACAACACACAGCCTCTCCAACAATACAACAACAACACATAGATAATATAACCAACGTTGAATCTTCCCTCGAAGAAGAACAAAGAATGAGTACAAGTCATTTCCCATTAGAAATATCCACAGATAATGGTGGCGTGAATGCTTTATTACCCAGTGGACGGTTATTGATTGATAAGACTTCTTCATCTTCTCCTACTGCCGGGGCAGTGGATGGTAAGATTTCAAGTACTGATAACAGTGATAGTGACCAAATACAGCACAAGGGACGACGAAAGGTAAAGAGAGATGAATCGGGTATATCAGATCAAATTCCTTCTCTTTTTATAGACGAGAAACGATGTTCGGAAACACCGAACACTTCACCCATGTCGAATAATACTGCACGTGATGAGGGACCTCTATCACCTGCGGAACCTCTAATTAATACAGAAGTAGAGGAGAATAGTTTATTGGAGGGCAATAGTCTGATTGGAAATAATAGTACAGTGGTAACTAATCAACAACAGACACGGCACCCTCAAGAACAAGGTCTAATAGAAATTGGATCAAGGTCAAGATCTGAATCACCAAGTATATTACAAACACAAACAAATTCATCATCAATAATATCAGACGATATTACATTCAACTCATACGCACCATCGGAATTATCATCAATGATGTCACATATGGAAATACAGAATTTATTAAAACAGGGTAGGAAACAGCAGCATGAAATGATGGCAGCGGGTGGGAATAATGGGAATAATAGATCAATACCAGTAGATATTCGGGGTAGGGAAAGTCCAATGAAATTATTCCATAATCAATCATTGTATGCCAATGTTTACAGAGAAGAAGAAAAGCAGGGAAGTAATGGTAGAGGAGGGGAATCTGATAATAATCCTTGTCCTGACGGGAGACGAATAACACGTGGTGTTGGTGGAGGTAGACCGCCAACGCCTCCAATACCACAATCTATATCATCACCATCACGGAAAAGTCAGTTAGGCTCATCTGTTTATTCTCCAACAATACAATCTAATCCGTCATCTTCGTCACATTTATTACATCGAACTGATGCCATGGAAGATAATGGTTCCATAAGTGATGCCCAAGTTCACCACCAACAACAACAACAGAGGCAAGGATATTATCCACAACCACCACAAATCATACAGAATAATTCAACATGGACTAGTTTACCTTCAATGTCATCGACTGTTACCCCGGGTCAGAATAATAATTATGAATTGTATTCCCGAGGAGATGGGAGGTTAGAAGTACGACCACCATCGACGGGTGAGGATGAAAGTAGTAGTAGATATCAAGAGATTGGACATTCCACACCATTACGTAGTCCATTATCAGCCCAAAATAATAATAATGATCAAGTTGGTCTAAAGGTGGATGTTGTTGAAATTGCCGTTAGTGATGATAACGAAGATGAGGCAGTGGAGAGTGTATTAGACGATAGTGCATCTGCTATTAGTCTGGGCACCACTGCCCAGAGTGTATTGGGTACTAATACGAAAAGTTTGGCAGATGATTTGAATTATTATGAGGATGACAATAACGGTGATAGAAAACAACCGCAATATGCCACAATAGACCCACGAGCTCAACAAATGATGCATTCGTCGACTTCTCCTCCCCCGATACCTCATACTTCTGTACTCTCGGGAGTTGATGATGGTTCCTACTTTGCCGATCGTTCAGGTTACAACAACGTTCTCAGTAGTGCACATGATATTAGTGACTATTCAACATCAGTTAATAACTCCTTCAGCGGTATGGATCTTAAGAAGGCAATGCCAATGAATGTTGCAAGTGAAGACGAGACTGAAAATAGACATCATCAGTATGGATATGGTCACACTTATAAACAACAGCCTCAAGATGTTCAACGACAGCCACAAATGAATATGGTACACTCCAAGCCGATAATACCATCAACATTCCCATCTCTCATGGATTCATCAGTCTCATCAGGTCTTACTGAAATAACATTCCCATCCATGGCACCGTCATTAGTTAGTGTGAAGTGTTCTCAGAGTGAAAGAGAAGAGAGGGAGGACTCTCTGCCACCGCATCATGTTGCTCAGCAGCACATGAGTGCCCAAGAAGAAGGTGCGAATGTGACAGTAGCAGCCGCCGCCGCTCAGCATAATATTGATCCTTTAATGACCACCACCACATCCCAGCCGTCAGTCATGATGCACCATCACACCCAAGCGGCACCCCCTCAGGCTGTGCCGACGGCACATTCGTCTGATCCAAGGATGAACATTGAGTATGAACGTCAGTACATTGTCGACCTAGAGCAGATTGTTGAGGAAAGTTCTAATCATGATCTTAGGAGTGGAGGTGCATCTACTGCATCATCTCCAATAGCATCTCCCCGGAGAAATAAGGGACCTGGAGGCGGAGCCGAAGTGTCAAACGAGGCAGCAGCAGAGCAACGAAGATTCCAATCCATCCCAGAAGGGCATAACAACCAACAACAACAGCAGCAGCAACCACAAATGTTAAATTATCACCCCACGGAATTCTTCGACTATCGTCATCAGTACTATACGGAACAAATCAACACAGAGCAATATCATTATTTCGATGATCGATATTCACAAGCCTCAACAAACCACACTAGAGGTGAGGATGAAACAGAGGCAAGCTCAACGTGTTCTTCTGTGACACTTTCCCAAGCATTCCATCATTCAGATGGGACGGATTCATGTGCGTCGTCAATGACTGATGAGTATTCTGAAAGTCACAGTAGTCATCCATCATTAACAAGTACGGTTTCAAGTGTTACACTATCTCATGCGTTGAGTGTTGATAGGCATGATCATTCAGGACAGGGGTTTTATGTTGCCACGAGATTGGGTAACTTTGTTGATGTTCCAACTGTTCCTGATGGTGTTTATGTTAGTAACGATGTTAATGTTGGTGATGAACCATTCTCATCAACTACTACACCTGATGATGGTGATGGTGTGTACAAGACGGAAGAAGTACCCCAACATGATGATTTGGTTGAGAAGACTGGGGAGTTTACAATAGATTCCACTTCTGGCTCCTTTGTTCGTATGAATTCCGAGTCGACAAACAAGAGCGGTGGTACTGATGATTCGACAGATGCAGTATCCGATATTACTGCCGCGGCTGTTGCCAAGGATGACATCAACAACAAGAAGAGTGATACCCAAGTATCATCTAGTACTGGCAATTCGCTTGAATCGGAACTTCTAGCAACACTCGTTCCTGAATGTGGTGTACCAATACCAAGTGTCATGGCCAAGGTTGGTACCGCTAGAGCTCGATCATCAAGTAAGGGTGGGATGCTACTACCCTGGCATTCTACTCGATCGATACAGAACTATCAAGGAAGAAGGGGAAGTAAGAAGTTATATTCTTCAAGAAGTAGAGAGGGGAATCTTTATAGTATTTCAAGTGTTCATACGTTTCGTGGATAGAGTCATCTTATACTTTTGACGCCGAGCTTGTTGTGTGACACGGACAAGAAACTATTTGTATATGTTTTATGTAGTTTTAAAAGTAGAAATATAGATGTTAGGAAGAGGTTTCATATATCTTTACTAATAGTCAAAAGGAAGTGTGTATGGAAATTCAAATCCTAATCGTCTCTAATAAGTTTATCTCTACTCTGTTCATACTTCATTTAGAGACTTCTCCTAAGGGTGGTCGGGTCTTCCTAGACAATCAATCGACGAGATCGATAACCACCCGACTTTCCTCCCTTGGCACATCGCTTACTTCCTTTTGTGTCTTTACCAACCTTCCCTCTGTATAATATGGGAAACATAAACATAATTGGCAGCAGCAGCACCATCCTTTACCGAGACTTGGCTGCCCCCAACTACTAAGAAACGGCTTCCTTCAGGGGCAATGACTTCCTCCGCAATGGCCTCAATCTCTTCGAGTGCCTCGGCAGGATCAACTTGGGCTTCTGCGGTATCTACAGCAGTAGCATCAGCACCGCGCATTGCAACCCAGAAGGTTGGGAGATAAGAAGGGAACTCGGTGGTTGGAGCCTGCATACATTTGTTTATGATATAGATATAGAGTTAGATTGATAAGAATCATAATCATATCATATGTTGACACTCTAACTTACATCTGTCGAATCAACAGTTGGACTGTATGAAGGATAGTCGTTAGTCGGAGCCTGATATGTTCATGGCAAGAGTGTGGTATACTGTGGGAGATGAGAATGAGAATATGAGTGAGAAGGATACAGCTTGTATGATGATGGTAAACCTCCTCCATATTTTGCAGGTCGTGGTACACTAAAGGACGTGGTTTATTTGCATCTAGAGATATAAAACGCGGAGAATTAGTCCATGGTATGATTTGTAAAAATTTGTACATGTGATATGGTTTTGCACTTTACAAATACTAATCCCTAAAAACTTCTGATTCCCCAAGATGGTTCAAAGTCAGATATCACATTCCCGAATGCAATGAGTTGGCGGCGTTATGTTTTTTCACTTCCAAAAAGGAAAGCATGTGATATGACTGATTGGGCGTGGACTCAGAAAACTACCAAGAATGGGAAGTACAAGATATTCTCAGCCATAAATATATCCATACTATTGAATAGCGGTGTGAACATCAATCCAGAGTCGGAAACATCCACCAAGTTTACAGTTTGAGAGACATTAAAAGGGGGGAGGAGCTGGAAAGTCCGTGTTTGTATTGTTCTACTGTGTGAATGCTTGATTCAGTTAATGTCTAACATATGCTACTGTCTCCTCTCTTTTCATCATAATGAAAATGAATCGTGATAATACGCGCATCTTCTAGCTAACGGATTACGATATGTATGATACAGTCTGGTCCGCAGCTGGATTGGGAGATGATGATGATAATGCTGGAGAAGATGATGGTATTAATGATGATGATGGGGATGATGTATAGATATTTAGCATGCCGTAATCACAACTTTAAGTAGAAATGATTACATCATGATTACTATCTATTTATACCCCAACTGCCGTGACTAATTGTGTATAAAGTTGTGAAGGTAATAATCTTTCCATCAACTTTAGAAGACCCGATACCTGAGTATATACGGCAAGACGAACAGATCATTATATATCTCAACATCATTTGCATTATTTGACTGGTCATTCTTATCACTACCACCGATAACCTCGGCGATTGCTGCACGTAATAACGACTTGTTCAATGTAAACAATAATGACGTGATTGTAAATGGAGTAATGAATGACGTTACCGAGAAGACATGTCCCACAATCCCTTCTAAACTATCAAATGAGAGAGACATGATCCATTTAGTTAGTTCTATCGATGCCATGACACCGAACGATCCAGCACATATCGCTTGATTGAAATAGGAATTGAAGGCTGATTCCTTAACTTTATTAAACTTGACTCTTGTGGATTGATTCTTTAGATATTGATCTACTTGTGTGTTATTCTTTGTTCGATATACCTGTACTTCTCGAGCGGCAGTTCGTTCACAATTGTTATATATGAACCCTGTTACTACACATAGTATACCGATAATGCCAAATGAAAGTTGTTTCGATGTAACTCTATCCAATATGAATTGAAAGTATCCACCCTTTACAGTATTTGGGAGTAACGCCACAGATAATACTGATACTAATGCCATATTAACTGCTGTTATACCCCATATCCAAGACATCGAACTGAATAATTTGAGTAAGTTATCATGACTCATACGTTTGTTCATATTGCTCATGTTGTAATGGTATAATGA
>Ga0214479_100203_pt1 | contig 37506 bp, 22 predicted proteins | sample M1_20Mar14CPVII9_5_FD_165054 | JGI IMG/M metagenome (GOLD analysis project Ga0214479, IMG submission 165054) | Marine eukaryotic communities from Monterey Bay, California, United States - M1_20Mar14CPVII9sort6BwellE14 | ecosystem: Environmental > Aquatic > Marine > Unclassified | place: USA...
TAGGGGATATACGGGTACAAAATTGGATACCTGAGAGGGGAGTTGATGGTCTCTACAGATTCCTATGTAGCCCACGGTACTTGCTCTCTGTAAAAAAGTGTTACGGGTAACATTTCCAGAGAAATAGAAAGGAGGTGATCATTCAATTGGTGGTGATAGCGGACGTCGATATCAGTTTTCATGTTAAGAAAACTCTGTTTAGGATACCCCCCCTTGGAAGAAAAATGATCTTTATTTGCAACCAATCATTCACTCCTGCTCGAGGCCAGTAGTAGCACTCATAAATCAACTGTAACGGCATAATCATACTAACTAACCATGGCATATCGTACTTCAAGTATCCGTCTAGCACGAGCTCTGACGAAACAGTCTCAGCCTACTGCACATAGAAGTATATCTGCAGCATCGGCATTGCAACCACAGAATTATTCAATCAACAATATCTTATGTGCATCAAGATCATCATCATTGATATCCAATTACAATAACAATAACATATATTGTCATAGCTTTAGTACAAAGCCAGAAGAGGAGCAACCTTCAGATGAAGCTGCTGCTGCACAATCACCGTCAGAGGGAGAGGATACCGAAGAGACAACTAACAACAATGATGCACCATCTGAAGAAGATAAAATCACAAAACTAGAAACACAAATCAAAGACTTAAAAGATCAAGTATTACGCTCATTAGCCGAACAAGAGAATGTCCGATCTATAGCTAAACGTGATGTACAAAATGCAAAAACATTTGCAATTACATCCTTTGCTAAGTCATTACTAGACACATCTGACAATCTATCTCGAGCGTTAGATGCTGTACCAGAGGAATTACGTCATGATCATGAGAATCAACCAGTATTGGCTAACTTATATGAGGGTATTACCATGACAGAAACTGGATTGAATAAAGCATTTAATAAGAACGGACTAAAAAAGTTTGGTGAGAAGGGAGAGAAGTTTGATCCGAATATACATGAAGCATTATTCGAATATCCCGATCCAGAGGGTGAGGTTGGTAATATTGGACAGGTTATGAAGGTTGGTTTTATGTTAAATGAACGAGTTGTTAGACCTGCTGAGGTTGGTGTTGTTAAGGCTCCTTAAATTTTGTATGAGTTGGGATAGGATCGAATGTATGAATGGAAGAAAACTAGAAAACTGCAATTGGATAAGGTAGGCAGTGTGGAAGGAATGAATAGGGCAGGATAGGATGTTGCTAGAAGCAATTTAACAACATAATAAGCTATTCGGTGATGAGAAATTATAATCTTTAGTTAGTTTATTTTCCCTCGGGCAAGCAAAGTGTTGATTTCAACATGTATGACAAATCAGGTAGCTGTTCCATGAACTGTCTGCCTTTTGCTGATAGCTTAGATAAATCTATATCATCTTCTTCTTCTGCTGCTGATTCTTGTTGGATATCAATACTTTTCTTTGTACCAGCCGGAGGTGTTGAGGGAAAGTCGACAACAGTTGGTGTAGATCGAAAACCCGAAGAATCTGGAGGAGGCGGAGCCGCTTTCTGTTTTGTAGACTCTGAAATGTCAAATCCTGTAGGCAAATTAATATTCATAACCTCGGGAACGACAGGTGCCGTCACTCGTTCTACAGAGTCTGAATAAGATGAACCATCCTTATTAAATTCATATTGTGAGTATGGATACCACTTGTCATCGCTCAGTATAGCCAAGGGTACAGAACGGGGTTGATTTGCAAAGAATTCCTTCATTTTGGCTAGTTCCTGATCACTAGGATGACCATAAGACGCATCATTGACTTCTTTTGTGTCGGGTGTCTCCTCAGGCAGTATCTTGCTCATAGGAACACTGAATGGTAGACTGTCAGAGCAGGTTCCTTTGTTTTGCGGTGAAGCAGTATCACTGACGACAAACACATTTTGAAACATCGACCGTACACTCTCATTGAGTACTGATACTGCTTCTGGTGCTGTAGTGTTTTCAACGGGAGTAGCTGATGTCTTAGTACTTTCTGTTGGTACACCAGCTTCTCGTGGCGGAGCTTCTTCAGTACCTGGAGCTTCTTCAAATGCATCAAACTCGCCCCAATTGTCGTCTTCTTGCGGTTCAACTTGTGTTACCTCGCCCTTGTCTGATGATGGTTGTTCACTAACTTCGACAGGAGTGCTACTCTGTGTTGTAGGAGGGGGCTCTTCAAATGCGTTGAAATCACCAAAGTCTCCAAACTCGTCCTCAGCTTCAGCCACTTCAGTTGGTGGTTGATCACTATTCTCTATATTAGGTGTACTCTCTTGTAAGGTATCGGTAGGAGCCTCGTCAAAATTGGCATCTCCAAAGTCACCAAACCCATCATCTTCATCCGGTGGAGGTTGGGCATCCAAAGACTGACTCGCTACAGACGCCTCCTCATCTTTAATACCTTCTATAAGTGTTTGTTCGGGTAATGATGACTCTTCAGGTGGTGTTGCGTTGAAGTCTTCAAAATTCCCAAACTCATCCTTATTCTCATCCATAGCTGGAGAAGACTCATCTATAGCATGTTCTTCTTTGTTTTCTTCCTTGCTCACAATCACAGGGGAAGATGACTCGATTGGAGTATCTTGAAATGATGTACCGTCGAAGTCACCGAATTCATCATCCTCAATGGGCATACTCTGTCCTTCCTCAGTTGAGACTGGCTTGTCGTCTACTGGTGGTTGGTCATTATTCAATTCATCATCGTGCTGTGGAACTTCCATAGGCTGACTTACTACAGTCACCTCCTCAACTTCAGTTGAGACTGGAACATCTAGTTGCGGTTGGTCATTATTCTCTACATTATCATTTTGTGGTGCTTCGGGAGGTGCATCTTCGAATGCATTGAAATTACCAAAGCTATTATCCGGTTCATCTTCTGTGGGGCTCGCAATATCAGTTGGCTGAATTGGGAGCTCTGATGGGGGCTCAATGTCTTCTACGAATGGAGGTTCGGCAGTTGCCTCAAGATCACCAAAACAAGCATCTTCTTTGATTGCCTGTTGTTCTATTATATGTTCGTCATGCTGGCCATCAGACGACATTTCTTCTTGCTTTATGTCACCGGTGTCGTCAATCTCTGACGAGCTTACAGCATCAGAGGATTGAGGAGATGCTTCTGCATCAACTTTAGCAGGAGTCTCAGTAGTACCCTCTTTAAAGTTGCCAAAATCATCATCTATCTCAGCCGAGCTAGAAACATCAGAGGGTTGAGCTGATTGTTCCGTTTCTTTTACCCGAGGAGATTCAGGAACTGTGAAATCTCCAAAGCCATCATCATCATCCGTTTGTGGCTCTGGCGGTGGCTGTTTAACACCAAGTTGACTAGTCGACCCCTCTTCTTGCTTTATAATATCCACCTCATGAGCGTCGGCAGTAACCTCATCTTGAATTGACACCTTTTCTAATTGATCTGTTGTTACCGCCTCACTTTTTACTTTAATCTCTTCAGGTTCTTCGGCAACGAATGATACGCTTGAGAATGCAACTACTTGATCCGATTCTGGTGCTACTTGGTCCTCCGATTCCAGTGCTTGTATCTCAAAGGATACACTTGCATCCATTGCCTTTTCGCTTGTAAAAGAAACCTTCAGCTGATCAGTATCATTATTTGAATTTGGCACATCTTTTATCTCGTCATCCTCGGCATTAAAGGATACACTTGAGAATGCCACAACTTTATCATTACTACCATTGCTCTGTCCCAACAAATCATCACTATCTATATCAGTTGTTTGTATATTTTCATCCAGTGTATTAGGGGTGGTATGCTTGGCATCATCCTCCCTTGATAAATCGTTCATTGGGGCAGAGTTACCAAAATTATCCACTTCATCACCTGAGACCGGAGTATCAGAGGAGTCTCCTGCTTCATCCGTGGTCGAGGGTTCGTGGATTACAGCCTCTTCTTCAGAAATTTGATTAGCTGGTCCACTCTCAAACGCTGAGAATCCACCAAAATCATCTTGACTTGATGGCAAATCAGATATGGGTTCCGTTATCACAGGACCCAACCCCATCTCGAGCGGCGGCAATGAATCAGTAAACCCTCCAAAATCATCTCCATTCATTACTTCCTCGATACCATTTTGATCCAATTCTCCACCCTTTGGCACATCCTCGGTTGTAAAATCACCTAATTCTTCACTTAGTATCGTATCATCTGGTGCAGAATTGATGGCTATTTCGACAGTACCCTTGGGTTCAGAGGTTTGTGGTACTTCAGCCTTAACATTCACCTTATCATTAAGCTCCCCAATTTCATCAGCAGTCTTTATATTAGTTGGACAAACTGAACAAATATTACTATTGTCAACCTTATCATCAAGTATTACATCTTCCTCAATATCTTCACAGTCAGTCCGACTCTCCCCATTGTTATTAAAATTGGCAACAGTTGAAACAAAGCCATTCATATCAATAGCCATTTGATCTGCCATTGAATCAAATATTGCAGTTGATATATCCTCATTAATGTTGCTACTAGCAGTATCATTCACTTCTTCTCCATTTGTAGAAGAAGTTGAGTTTTCTTCTTCTCCCGCTTTTAAGTCCGCGGGAGGAGATATTGTATCAACAATATTATATTCTCCGATATTATCATCTGAAGGATGCAAAGTATTTTCGGGTATAATTTTGACAATGATATCCTCCGTTGCCTCCTTTGCTGTTGCATTATTTAAAGATGATACAGGTATTTCACACTCTTTACCTGTCTTATGATCAAATATTGTTATTGTATTTTCTTGCTTCTCATCTTCTTTAGCCTCATCCTTCTCGTTATTCTCTCCATCTTTCTCATTTTCATCAGCGGGTAATTTAGTAGCAGTATCATCATCATTAACCAACATACCTTCATCATCATTATTGTCAAAATTACTAAACAATTCATCATCCGTCAATAAATTATCTAATTGCATATTATTAATATTTTCAATCATATTATTATTATTATTTGTGGATTCAATTGTTGTTGGTTGTGAATTGTTTGTTATTTCAAAGAAAATATCATTATTGTCTGTTATTGTTGTGGTGGTGGTGGTGGTATCCTCTTGTTGTTGCTGAGAAACTGGCGGTATATCATTACTACTTTGTTGTACCGTATCTACGAATTGCGTTTCCTCTTGTTGTGGTGTAGTGCTAATATCGTTAAAGGCATCGAATGGGTCATCTTGTATTTGAGTGGTGGGCTGTTGCATTGTAGTAGTTGTAAATTTTTCACTCCGCATCTTTGCTGAAACCTCAAGTAATATATCTACATCTTCCGGCGGTGGTATGAATTCATCTTTCTTATCCACTATATCTCCTTTCTCTACTACCTCCTCAACATCATTAGTAGTAGTATTAGGCTCATCAATAACATCTTTGGACTCTGCCTCCACAAAACTATCGAAAAAGTCAGTCTCTTCAACTTTCAACTATGGATGATTTAGCCGATTCATATTCTGATATACCACTATCAAAGGCTCCAAAGGTGGTAGCATTATCTTCTGATTCCTCCATTGTCTATCTCTCCCCAGCGAGCCCTCGAACAAACTCTATGTACTTATTCATTGCTCAGCTAAATGCAGGGGGTGTCGAGAGCCCCCGGAGGGCTTGCCCACAGTTGGCTATAAAATTTAATAAAACTCAACTCTCAACCTGGCGGCGGCTGATCATATCTCTCCTCATACAATATCATGAGGCGACAATCACCATCCTCTTCAGGATTACTACCCGCAAGTTATTCACGGCGTAGACGCAATAGACCGAACGAATCTCTCGTCGGTATCGCTGGAGAAAATTATAATGGGGCCAATATAACTCAACAACAACAACAACACTCTTCAACATATAATTCCTATTACAGTACCAATAACGATACATATGAAGATGTTGGTAGTGTAAGCAGTGGTAATAATGATAACAATAACTTTGGATTAAGAACGAGAGGCTCACCAACTCGACAAGCATACACAGACATAGACGCACAACAAAATTCATATAATGATTATGATTCAGAAGATGAGAATGATGAAAATAATTACAATAGAAATAATAACAATAATAATGATGTATATGAACAGGGATATGAAGATGTATTAGACAAACCATTAAAATTATCAGACTTTTTAATTAATGATCGATGTTATCAGCGATATTTGTTAGAAGGGAAACGATCATCCTACCGTGGTATAATAAATGGTGTCAAACCATCAAGTAATGACGGCAGTAATAAAGGATTTATGGATCCTATATTCTTAGCAAAAGTTAGTACAATCTGTTCATTCATTGGTATGTTATTCTTACTATTTGTTGCAATTATTATTGAAACACAACCGTTATATATCAAGGGTGTAAAGGTCTACTCCTCAAATCAAAATGAAGATATAGAATATAGATTTCGTAAAGAAACATCCAATGCGTTAAAAGCATCAGCTGCCTACTTTTTAACAATGGTATTAAGTATAATATATATCCATGCACCTAAATCATTGGAATTAAATCCAGCAATTGGTAGGATATGTCATTTGAAAAGATTGGTGGTTTCGACATATTTTAGATATAGAAGGAGACATTATGATGCTATACCTGATAATAATGGATCTATATTTGGTGGTGGTAGTTCAAGTACATCGGGATCGATATTACCAACTCATCATAGTAGTAGTGCTAATGGTAGTGAGGGAGACAAGTTGTTAAAAAGTCGTAGACGGAAGAAACGTAGTTCGAAACGAAAGAATCCAGATGATAATAAACATGATGACGACGATAGAGGTGGCGGAGGAGGAGTATTGGGTAAGATAAAAAGTTGGGGTATAATGGGTGGTGGATCGTCACAAACTGTTAGAAAGAAGGATAGATGATGCAGTAGGTACGATACTACTCCTCTAGAGTTGAAATGTCAAAAGTTTGGATCATTTCTATGTCCCATTATTCCTTTATACTTCGGAGCATCTTCTAGAAAATCTAATATATTTTGTGGTGATTCTTGGACCAACTTGTGCAATGGACCAAAAAGTATATCACTAAATCCTCCAAACGGAGCAGCCCATCTACACAGCTGTTCCCAACTAATTGACTCCCATCCTTCACACTTATTGGGTTCTAAATTTTGTGGCCTTTGATCTGGACTAACACACTCCGACATCATGAATATTGTAACATAATGCTTTCCTTCACCTCTCATGATATCGTTTGTCACATGACCAAACCTTACATTATGTATCCTTAATCCGGTTTCCTCCATCACCTCTCGGATGGCGCACTACATATAAATTAAAGAGGTTAGAATGATTTATTATTGAAAAGGAGATGCAAAAGATATGCAATCTATCCTACCTCTTCCCATGTTTCATACATTTCCAAATGTCCACCCGGTAGTGCACAGGATCCCGCACCATGAGAACCAATACGAGTTCCAACAAATACCTGTATGTAGTGTTCATATGCAGGGTATTAGTAAATAATCATGAGATTTGGGCATAGTCTAAACTAAGATACGGTATGTTGAACAACAAAACTACCTCACATTGGAAGGATTTTTAGGATCACGGACTAGGACACCCACACCCACACGAACATTAGCTGTAGTCGCCATGACATATATGGAATACCGATTGGTATAAGAGAGCTGGCCATCAAGAGGAAGGTTAGTAGTTGGTGGTATCCTTTTTTATTTATTTTTGACAAAAAGCATTGTTATCTCTCTCATAGTGTTGTTTAGTGATTAGGAGGGCGTGATGACAATGGCACTGATATTAAGAGCTGCAATTGCCGTGGTCATACTCACATTATTGTCTAGTTTCAATATTTGTGTTGGTTTTATGTCACAAAAGCAAGAAGGGCGAGTATACTCTTCAAAGCCAATAGATACAAAAGTACGTCAGTCAATGACTGATGATTATCGAATACAATGGGGTTCATCCCGACCTACTCCTACAGTGATGTATTCAAGAGGTATTGATAGTGAAGATGTTTTCCTACTCTCTATAGATGGTACATTAGCATCATCTACAAGACAAAGATCTTACATGGCGGTTTCTGTAGCATTGAAAGTATGGTCTTCATTGCAATTTACAATACATGAGTTAGGTATGAGTTCAGAATCCTTTGATTATGCACAAGATAAAGATATTAATGATGATATCGACAAATCATGTGAATGGTTAATACAAAAGCTTTCGGCACTTGCATCAATTACACAACAGGGAAATACTCCCGATGCTATGCTCGGATGCGATGCTGTCATTTTATCAAGATTGCTAATAGAAGAACAACTACTTGATAATGGTAGATCAAATGGTAGAGGAGGTAAATATGGGAGTAAGTTCCATCCCTCTGGTGATATATCACCAGGATCAAAGGGGGGAAGTCGACCGCTGACTGTTGGAGAACTATACACTAATTGGAGTGAAGTCAAAGACATACTTCGTATGAGATATCCATACATTGAAGAATGTGTAGAGGGAAAGATAATAAAAAAGGATCCGTTACCTGAGATTAGAAGTCAATTAGAAGCATATCAAATTGGAATGAACCTACCTCCTTGGCAATCTCTTGCATATGATGTGCTCTTCGACTACTCGAGAAGCAACGCCAAGCTTAGACAGAATACAATGTTACTCTTGGGTCATGAAGCACATTTGCCTTTAGCACTGCAACATCTTGCAATGCTTGGTTACTACTTAGATGTCGAATCAGATTTAGTAGGCATACCAGACATCACAAGAGCACTTTGTGAAGGACATTGTAATGATCCGATCATGAAGGTAGCAGTAACAACTTCATATAAAGCCAATGAGCGTTTGGGACAAGGTCAATTATTAGTGATAGTTCCAGACAAACAAAGTGATGAAACACACTCTGATATGATAGGAAGAATAGTTACTGATATACATAAGAAAGATGCTAACGTTACCAGGAATATATTTGTCACACACAGTTCTATTGAAGTTTTGAAAGCTCTGAAACCATACCTTGCAGACGATACGCCGAGATTATTTCAAGGATTAAGTAAATGCACTCTGCCAAATTCAAGTACATCAGTGACTCTTGCTCTGCCATCATGGACCGATAATGTTCATCCTATACAACAAAATGAAGCAGAAATGGACCCATGGCTGAATTTGATTTCAGAACAACAACTAGTGGAACTGATATCAGCCAAGATACTAGTGGTATAGCTACTGCATACACAAATGAGCTTAAACTACCTTTATCTTTAATCAAATGAAGGAGGATTCTTTGCGGCAGCTCTTTGTATCGCCTTTTGTATTTGCATCTCGCCTCCAGCTGTACACCACTCTTTACCAACCGCTACTAACCCACAAAGATTTGAGTATGGCTTCACTTGATCGACATTCGTTACCATTTGATTAGGTTGCAGATCTTTGACTGATGAGTGACAATTGTACTTTGTCAAGCTCGCTTTACCCGGCACGAAGTCAAGATTGTTCTGACTTGCTAGATAGGTGTAGTGTTCATCCTCTGGCTTAACATCATCATCTTCTCCTGAATCAACAACTTGCTGCATCTTTGTTAACTTTCCTCCAAAGGCCTCTAGACATGCCTCGGCTGCACATGTATCCCATCTCGACACTCCTCGATCTTGGATATAGAAGAGACTGTCATCAATACTACATCCTGCTACACTTTTTTCGAGCATTATCATCATCTTATTCCCAGCGCCTCCATTTCGTATTCTAGGAACGTCTAATTCATCAATTAATGATTCAACAAAGGGTGAGATAGATCCATTGGTAGTTAATAGTCCACCTCCCTTCTTCTTACTGTATGCTGCCTCTCCAAAATCGTACAATCCGTATCCTTCGTTCTTTGAACCCACCACCCACGTTGGTTTAGGCGTAGATAATGGTCTATATACCACACCACCGACAGCTTTCCCATGTTCATTTGCAAATCCTATACAAACAGTTGAGTGATGTCCTTGACCTGTCGAAAACTCACGAGTACCGTCGATTGGATCTATAAACACTGTCAGATGTTCATAGCAGTTCTTATCATCATTGGTAGAGAGATACTCTTGAGCAAGTGATTGGATATCAGACCTTGTTGAATCTACTAATGGTCTCAAATCTACTGGTACATCTAACCCTTCTACCTTGTACCAAGAATCATCATCTTCTCCTTTAGTGCCATCTGTTTCATCTTCCTCTCCAACGATATCTTTAAAGGATACTGATTTGTATAGTACTTGTATTAACAATCTCTGAACTAAACCATCCGCTATTGTAAAGGCTGAATTGTCCTTCTTTTCCTTTTGAACGGTACTACTACTAATGCTGTCACTGCTTTTTAATGATTCAAGTAACTGTTCATATATCGCAGAGATTAGTGGTGAAAGTAATTGACATGCCCTCAATGAAACGCTGCATAATCTTTCTATTGACCCGTATTCGCCTGTAGAACCAGACCACTTATCAAGATTGTTACTTGTATTTAGATTATGCATAATCTGTTGTGACTGTAATAATGTTTGTATTGAGGTATATGACGTTGTTGATGATAATCGATGACAATTTCTTCTGTGGAATAATGATGTGTGCAGATTGTGACTAAATGATGAGTTTATCCTGCAACTACCACGAAATGCAGTCGATCTGTGGAATAGACAAAGTAGCAATATCCGACTCTTCATCTCTTGATTTATGAGAAGTGGGGGCGTAAACCGTACTATCGTGGTGGATGACATCGCCATTACATTTTCAATTGCATTGATACTCTCCGAGGTTGGTACATAGAGTCGACTCATATCTCATGTATTTACCTTACCTTAATATGCAATCAATGGTATCTTAGGCATTTTTACGAGACTAGAGATTGTGAAGGAGAAGATATAAGAGCAGGCACTAGTCCGTGGTGTGGTACAGTGAACAGCTGTATTGTCAAAGACTCTCAATTTATGTACATGTTACTTTGCCTAAAACTATCTAGATACAATCGGCGTCTGCTGTCTAGCCATGTCAGCATATGAGGGTGTCTTTCTAATCACTTCAGGAGTCTCGGGTTCTTCCATCGTTGGGGCAGCTTCTTCTTGTCTGCTGCATCTATACCACTCAACAGTTCTTTGAATGCCTTCATCAAAGGAAACACTTGCCTCGTATCCCAACAGTACTCTAGCTTTCTCCACACTAGCACATGTATAAGGAACATCACCTGGCTGGTCAGGCATTTGCTTAATAACAGCCTTCTTACCAACATGCTTCTCTACAATAGAGATGAACTCATTCAACGATGTGCCATTTCCTTTACCCAAGTTGAATAGCTGATAAGAGTATGGTCTGTCGATACTACGAACGACACCATCAACAATATCTGAAATGTAAGTATAATCACGGCTTGAACTACCGTCACCAAACTTTTGTAACTCTTCACCACGACTTATTCTATCGACAAACTTGTATGGTGCCATATCCAACCTTCCATTTGGTCCATAGACGGTAAAGAACCGTAATCCCGATACATTCAGTTTGTACAAATGATGATAAGTATATGCCAATAGTTCACAAGCCTTCTTCGATGCGGCATAAGGTGATACGGGATTGTCAACTGATTCATCTTCACTAAAGTATGTAGATTTAGATCCACCATAGACACTTGAACTACTTGCAAAGACAAAGTTCTTAATGCCAAACTTGTGTGATAATTCCATTAAGTGAGTGGTACCACGGATATTCGAATGGATGTAAACAAATGGATCTTGTATTGATGGACGTACACCTGCCCTTGCTGCCAAGTGACATACCCATTCTGGACGTTCACTTTCGAATATGTTATGCATGAATTGTTCATTGCATATATCACCTTTATGTATTGTTAATCGTTGTTTATTTGGATATAATTGACGTAATCTTTGTAAGTTATTCTCCTTTATTGCAACATCATAATAGTCATTCATTTCATCAACTATAATGACGTCATCACCACGAGCTAAGAGTGCCTCGGCAACTGAGGAACCGATGAAACCGGCACCTCCTGTTACTAATACCTTCTTATGTTTGGTATGTGGTTGGATTATTAATTCTTCATATTTTGATGCTGAGGATGATGATTCGGTTGAAGAGCACATTGACATACTCATTGAGTCACTTAATGATGAATCATCTTCGGAGATTGATGTAACTGATGGAGGAGTTGCAACGGGTGTAATGTTGCTATCGATATGCTGATTATCTGGAGTCATGATTGTTGTTGTTTTGTTATGTACTGTGGATGATAAGCTTGTTGTTGTTGGTTGTTGATTGTTATTGTTGGGATCGAAGTAAAACGATTGCAATGATATAATTCGTACGCTGAATAATATTATGAGCAACAAGTTGTGCTTTGTGTGCCGGTGCACGAATTGATGTGTCATCATTTTTTGAGTCAGGTATGTGCCATCAATAGATTCATCCTTCGTAGAATAGAGCCACCTCATCGTTAGCGAATGACAATCCATGAACACAAAGATCAAAGAGTAAGGAAAGAAAGGATACCGTTGGATACCATTCATCATTTATTTATTTAGTAAGTACAGTATTGTGTATTACGAGCGAGTGTTGCCTTTATTATCAGGGTTTATTATGAATTGTCCAGAATAATATAATTAAAGTACATGAGGTGTTAGAGTTCAAGAGATATATCAGTAGCTCGTAGTATTTCTCGAAGAGACGACGAGTCTTTTGTTAAGGAAAGATCTTATTTTTGCAAAGACAACCACTATCATGGGTAAGAAAAAAAGAAGTGTCAAATCTATTAAGAATGGTGTTGATGTTGGTGACAAGTGGAAACAGCAAGGGAATGATAAGTGGGGATATACATGGTCAATACCAAAAGATTATAATGATCTAATCATTGCAAATGTTAGCAACCGAAAGGAGGACCCCTTAAGTAAGTGGACTCCGCCCGAGACAGAAGATTGTCCTATCTGTCTCACACCCTTACCTCTTGAACCCGGAAGAAGTTGGTATTGGGGTTGTTGTGGTAAATCTGTCTGTTGGGGATGTCGTCTGGATTCGTTGAATCATTCAATTGAGGAGGGAGGAGTAGTAGACTTTACATGCCACTTTTGCCGAGAAGACTATGAATCATACACATTAAAGCGAACTGAAAAGGAAAGGACGAGGATGGAGTTTGATAGGTACGAAAAGGGTAGTGGGGACGCTGCTTATTGTATTGCTAAGTATTATTGGTTTGGTGTGGAAGGTTTGAAGAAGAACGTACCCCAAGCAATCAAATGGTTCAGAAAGGCTAGTGATGCTGGAAATGGAGAGGCTTGTCTCAGACTTGGCAGAGTTTTACAATATGGGATGAAAGGCATGATGGAAATGAATCGAGATGAATCAATAAAGTATTATGAACGAGCTGCAGAGTTGGGCTGCCTTCGTGCATATAAAAATCTAGCCGAGGTGCAGATGGAACATGGACTAATTGAGGAGTCGGTACTAAGTGCAAGGAAAGCGATGATGTGCGGTGTTACTAGCGATATTGTGACGGAGAATGTGTTGACTTGGTTCAAAATGAAGTATATGACAAAGGAAGAGTATGCATTTACACTTAGGACTCACCAATCGGCGGTTGAATCATTCAATAGTCCTTCAAGAAAGGAAGCTATTGCAAGGTACCATTTGGGAAAGAATACATGGGATGATTTTGCATAAAATGAGACGAGAGGGTAGCATTATTGAATAGGACATTGATAATCTGATGTGGATTCAACTGTTTTTTTTAAGTAGGTAGTTTGCTGTATATGTCTGTCACAGACTTGTTTCCCTGTGTCATGAACTTCTTATCCTTGGCTCCAGCGGCTTTTGATGTAACCAACGATGTGCAATGATCCTTGTGATAATCTAACGCATTGTCTTTTACCCAATTTAATATCTCATCGTTTGGAAAGTAAAACACCTTGATATATGTATCAACATACCTCATCATCTCGTCTCGACAAGCCTTTGGTGGTGGATTAATGTTTGGATGATCATCTTCAATTTCATCCTTTATAGCTTGCGGAGTTAGACCATGTGAAAGAGTAGCCAAGTCCATACTCATCAACGACCGACCTTCGGTACTACAGTTGGCAATCTTTGAATACCCTTCCAGAAGTAAAAGGAAAGCTGATCTGACAACAACATTCCATGTATATTCAAGTAACAAAGTAGGAAGTTTCGTGGATGATGACATGTATCCCCAAAGGAGAGCAGATAAATCACATAGTTGCTCAACATAATCATTTGACTCCTCCTGCATACTACCTGAATTCTCCCAGACTTTGCAACAAATGATTTGAAACATGAGCGCTTTACCAGATAAAGCATTGACCGTGGCGAATCGAGTGGCTTGGGTGACCAGCTTTGGCATGATAGTGACGACGCTTTTTGCATAGGTGTCTAAAGATTCACTGTGATTATCATCGCCATTGTTTTCAATCAGAGTGGCAACATTATCTTTTGGATCATCCCACAGATCTGATGTCGATGATAGTCTCTTGTTGAACACATCACTGAGTACATCAACAAGAATAGCGGCAAAGAAGCAACTACAAGCAGCAGCAACCTCCTTCTCCAACCGTTTAGCAAGCTTTGTTACCGGATGCTTTGACTGAGGTGACAATGGACCACAATCCATCATATCATCGTCTGTTGATTGAAACTTGTCAAGATTGACCATACTCTCCAATCTGTCTCTACTGCTTTTGATGAATTCTTGTGTTTGTACAAAGTCTTTCCTTTCTCGAGGAAGTGGAGCCACGGCATCAGCCTCCATTGTTAAGGATACAGAGGTCGATGACATGGATGAACTCGAGGCGGAACCCCTACCATGTCCAATGAGTACGTCTTCATTCGTTTTGTTTGATGCACACAATCGAAACACTGTCAAAATGTAGAGATCAAATAAGGATATCACTGCGGCACATGCATCGTCTGCAACTAATGGCAAGGCATTTCCAATTGCCAGAAGCTTTGTCGTCCACTTTACCAAACCATTGGCTGAGCTCTGTGTTAGAATTGAAATGGTCTGTTCTCCACAATTGGAAGTCTCGACGAGCGGTAAAATCATTGATGAAAGAGTGTCTGAGGAGATCCCAAAGCAGTTCAAATGTCGAGAGATTGCATCCGGTGTGTGTTCATGAGTCGGCAAATCATCTAGAAACTGAGCAAACGATTTGCAATATCGATAACCATGATCTTTGGCTCTTGATGTTATGAGATACTGCTCCTCAGACTTATTATCGTCATGAGTAGATGCTGAAACGAGATCTCTCACAGCCTATGAAAGTAAGGTGTCAGTGAAAGATTGCTAGACAAGACAAATAATATCTCCCAGACAGCTAAACTTACCTCATATATTGATTGCATGATTCTTGTGGAATTACTTTCATTGTCGTTGGGTTTGAAAGCACTTCTGGCTAGTTGTAATGGTGCCAAATGCCAAGACTCATGCCTTAGCAATGTCCCAGTTGTTTTCATTGCCTCAATGTGAATAGATCTCAAATGTCTTGTGTAAAGTTTAGATAGCTCATTCTCCAATCCTGAGCATGGATCATCTTCACCATCGTCCTCATCGTCATTAAGAAAGTGAGACGAGAAGGACTTGAATTGAAGTAACACATTATATGTTTCTTGTAAGTTACCAGTAGCAAAATCTTTACCATCTCCAGATTGAACTCCCACACCTCCGCTTTGGGACATGTAGAACTCAATTAGGTGAATAAGAGCCAGCTCACACTTCTTCCAAATAGAGTGCCGTATACGTCCTGTGCTCTTTTGTACTGCATTATAAATATCGTCTAAAGATGACTTGTCCATCTCAAACTGCAGGTCTTGTGGTACAGGTTGATCGTCTTGGTCTTGTGGTGGTGCATCATCATTTAATGATGAGGAAGAGGCAGATTGTTCAGCTGAAGACATGGATGATACTGTTGTATGATTCAGTACTTCTGAATTGTCACACTGTGCCGTTTTGACATCTTCGTTTGCTGCGATTGGTTTATTCTCCACATCCATCTTGTGCACTAATGACTCGAGCCACTGAAGAGTAGTCTCATACAGAGACATCAATTCTACTAGTCTCGAACTAAGATGGAACAAAGTTGACGAAAGTGCACTACTGTGATGTCCACCACCAAGTCTCATTATGAGTAATCGATTACATAAAGAGTCAAGGCCTGAATGGTCATGTCCGAATTTGATTTCATCAAGTTTCATCTGGTCTTCTTCCAATGTGCTAAAACCATTATTGACTTGGTTGTTCATTCTTACATCGTGATATGTGTCGATTACCGCACTTGCAACCGCCTTACTGGCCTCAAATGACAGAATTGTGAGGATACAGCTCGACCACTCGGCACCGATGATACTTGCTCGAGACTTTTGTGCACTGTTAACCTTCAATTGAATACAAGAAAGCCATGCCTGAAGAAGTGTCTCAAGTTCCAACAGATGAGTCTCAAAAGAAGTTTTCTTGTTAGAGTTGTTCAGTATTCTTGAAAACAGCTCTGCAAGTGACTCTTCGATACGCCAAAGTAAAGCCTCTGGAAGACCACTGAGACGGTCTTTCATGGTAGACAGACTTGTGGCTTGAGTAAGCACCTCCTCTGACTTCACCATCTCTTTCAATCTTCTCGTATCATTCACCAATTTCTCGAATCTCTCCGATGGGATAATCTTTGCATTCACCTCCTTCCACCATTGTGCCTCCTCGTCACATATAGAAGACACTTGATCAATCGTTTCGAGTAAATATCGTAATCGATCCTTACTATCGGCCAAATGCAATATGTCAAGACTAGCAGAGATGACATTATGCTTCTCCATCTGACCAGTCTCGGTGTTGCGCAAGGGATAACCATTCTTTGCATTATGTAAGTATTCTCGACTCGACTTGGCAAATAGTAATGCTGTGGATACATCTAGTTCGGCAGCAAAGACATTCTCAACTCCTTTATTGATTGCCTCTTCTTTCTGGCTAACTCGATGCAGCATGCAACTCATGATTTCATCAGATGCAGAATCAAGCTGAGATAGTCGATTGGATACATATATGTCAAAGTTGAGATGATCAATGCTTTTACTCTCTTGACTTTCATCTGAACCTTGCTCCTCATCACTGCCTTCAACTTTATTCAAAAGTAACCCATCTGAATCTTGATCACTATCATCTTCATTCAAGATTGATTCCTTTAAATCAATTTCATGAAATGGCCACGGAACAGCCAAGACTTCTTCCATGACTATAGAATCAAAGTAGTCGCTATCCGTAGCAGCAGAATCATCACCTTCTTTTTGGTTGCTACTTTCATAGTATCCAGAATGAATTGTATCCATTAATTTCCCCTCGACTTCATCATCCTCAGCTTGTATACTTTGATTCAAATCTATATATCCCTCTTTATCTTTTGATGCCATGTGATTCATTTGTACCCGTCGAGTTAAGGATGCTAAATGATCTTCAGTACTCGAAGGCATCGGTATTGGAAGTGATTCAAGTAGTGTTGACGACATGAGTAATGATTGCTTGTGTTGTTGATTTAGTATAGGTTGGAGTATCATATTATCATCTTCGTGTAGCGGTGGATGCATATAGACATTATCATGTGATGATGACGACTCTCCACTTTGAGTAGTAGATAATTTGTTGGGTGGTGAATCAAGACATTCATCAATGGTTACATCAAGCTCTGCATCTAAATCCGAAACTAGACATGCGATTGACTTTGGTGGTTCATATATATATACTTCTTCTTCTTCTTCTTGATTGTGTTCAGTATCATCTCCAGCTTCTGGCGGCGGCGGCACTTCAATAGCATCTGGTACTTCTACAGATAGCAGCTGAGACTTGATCTCCTCGTCCTTCTCCTCCTCGCTATCACACTTTTCATTCTGATCATCATACTCGTATAAAACATCATGTTGCAAATTACTATTCTTTTCCAATGTATCAGTAGATTTACCAACACCGTTATCTTCACCACCATCCTGTTGTTCAGCTGTTACAGAGGAATCAAATTGTGAAAAGTCTGCAACAAATTCAATAACCTCCTCTTCATCATCTCCTGGACTATTATCATCATCATCATCTACAACACTAGTATCACAACTACTAGCACCAGGCGTACTGGTGTATGACTGGTTCTCAATTTCTAACAAGCCTAACATTTGATCTAATTGCTTATCTCCATATTTACGTCTTCTTCGTGTTCTTGGACTTAATGGTGCTACCAATTCATCATACAATTCTTGATTATTATCTTCCTCGGCAGAGTTATCTGATCCATCTAATAGCCAATCATGACTATATTCAAGATTATCATTATGTTTTATAGTATCAATCTTTTGTTGTAGTGGCGAATCCTTATTGTTGTTGTTGTTCTTCATATCATTATAATCATCATCAACACTACAATACGTATATAAACCATACATTAAACTATCGATCGTATCATTGGCTACATCATATATATTCTCTGTATCTAATTGTATTGGTGTTGTATTGGAATCTGATGACATTACTGATATATTACTACTATCCATTCGTATTGTTGAGGTTGATATTGTTGTATTTTCGAGTTTATCATTTTTAGTATGAGTATTGATAGTATCATTTCTCTTTTGGGATGAGAAACTTAGTATACGAGTAAATGCATTTGGAGAAGCCGATGCAACCGATGTAGGTGCCCTTCGTTTACGTATATCGTCAGCTATTGCAGCGTGCATTCTAATCAATTTCTCCAAGGAGTTAACTGTTTGTTAGAGCTCGCTTGTTAGGTTAGTAGTTTTCTCGGCCAGCTCGATAACTGACGCCCTGAGACCACCACCGCTTGAAAGAGCTTTAAGACTAATTAGTGCTGTATATTTATGATGTACGACACGTTTCTTTTAGAAACATAAGTACTAGACCAATTAGATTTGAAGGTGCACTTTATTTGCCTATGGGCTATAGGGAATTTTCTACTCTCATAAAAGGATACCAGAGGGTCTCTTTGGGCTCTCGTACGAGTCTCTCTCGTCAAGAGAAGCATGCTACTGCCTCAAATTGTGTACTCTTTGCAGCAAATAGAAAGATATCATACGATCTGTCTATGGTTTATACAAATGTCCTACTCTTTCAGTAAGCAACATACTGAAAGGCATGCCTTATTTTGCCCTTTTTTCCTTCAAGTTCATACATAACCTTGCCAAACTTTCAACCTACTCTGCTCAGTATGCATAACATGTACATATATATATCTTCCGTATTCTTCAAATATTCACAACCCAAACTCAGTACATAAACTTCTCACTTCCCGTCAACCACAAGTGAACTATCCAATGTAACCAAGGAACCCTTAACCTTCTCAACATTATCCTGCCACCCAACCCACATATTCTTCAATTCCCCCTCCAACAATTCATTCTCCTTCTCAATACTATCCAACTCTTTCAATAATGTATTTTGATAATCTACTTTCATTTGATATGCCGTATATCCAATACTTTCACCTGGTGTTATTTTCGTACGTTTATTTGTGGTGGGTGATGTTATACGTGTTGATACTTTTGCTAATTTAATTGCATCTTTTGTTAATTTTTTATCTGTTTCTTCGGCTGCGTTGAAGGCTTCTTCTTCTGCTTCTACTGTTGATATTGCTACTTCTAATTTGGTTAATATTTCTTGTATATTCTGATCTTGTAATATTTTATCAAGTTGTGTTACCTTCTCTGATGATGTAGAACTGGTAGCTGTCTTTTCGGAATTGAATCGATCATGTACCACGTCTAACTTACCAAGTAATAAATCCACCAAACTAGATACACCATCACTATCCTCGGCGGATGTGAATAGTGATGTCATATCACCATAACTGTCTTTGATTGTTTGTGATGCCTCAGATGCTACCTTTTCTCGTGATTGGGTTAATGCTTTTGTTAGTATAGATACTAGACGATTGTATCGTGTGTTGGTATTACTATTGTTGTCGGTAGGTGGATCCACCGCCGATCGTTTCTGTGGTAGAATGCTAGACATGATGAAGTACCTTTACTGTCAATAATTTTGTTGTGAATTGGTGCACTGATATTAAATTGCAAGTTATGTTAGATGTCGAGATTGCCAGCAACCGAAACCGAAGGAGATTGAAAAGGGGAAATATAGAGAGTAGTCACAGTATACGAGGCGCTGAATCCAAACTGCTAATCGTTTCAAACATCAAACTTACTAACAGTAGATATCTATGTTTTGTTAGGAGGATACCGGGCGGTGTTCGATATACAACAAAAAAACTAACTCTTTGCCTAAACCTTTATATTAATATGAAATCAATACTATCCCTAGGCCTAACAGCCCTCGCGGCAATCACACCCCTATCATGTGCAGATGAAACAACTGTAACAATCCTAGAATTCGGCCCCGGTGGCACCGTACATCGATCAACATCCACCTCAACCGAAAGTAACTCTGCAGCCGTTACATCGTTATGGAATGTATTACACAGCCCAACAACGAATAATAAACAAAGTACAATTAGTCAACAACATGCGGGAATGTCAATCGTTCCCGACTTATTTACTAAACCATCCTCTGGTATTATTGTTAAGTTACAAGGTGATGAATATAAGAGTATGAAAATGGCACAAACTCTCTTAGATAGTTCAGCCACCACTAATAAACATAATATTGTTGGACATGTACATATTCCTGGACAAGTTGGTACCAACTTAATGGAATCTGCTACTAAAACGTATTCATTAAATAAGGGTGATGGTGTTATTCCCAGTGAGGATGTTTCTAAGCATTTATCTAAAATTGCCTCCACTGATAATTTATCCGAGAGTGTTGAAACAATTACATTGAATGTTGATAATAAGGATGATGCCAAGAATGTTGATAAACATTTAACTAATATGTTATCAACGTTAAAAAAGCAAGCTGTGGATAATAAGAAAACTGTTGTAGTACATGTCATCATGGAAGATGGTGATAGTACTCGTCGTCGTTTAGAAGATCAGCAGAATAACGGCGAAGACGAGAACAACAACAATAATCAAAACGCCAACAACCAGAACCAAAACTCCAACTCCAATTATAAATCAATGTATGAAATTCAAACATTTAACTTATATCTATGGACGGCTGTTGGTTTATTCGTAATTGTTTTTATGGTTATTGGTGCATTTATTGATATGCCATTAATGCCTGATACGTTATTGTTTGGTGAGACTGCCAAGATTGGTGGGGATTAAAAGAAGAATGATTGATTGGGATTAGTATATTAGATAGTTGTGGGTGTAGTAGTTTTGAGAATATGGCCAGGGTTGATGGGCTAGGCATGGGGATTGAATGTGAGAGAGTTATGATTCCCCTCCGAGAGAAGAGGGGGTTTCGGCATTGTTTTCATATTTAGTTAAGACGGGGGACGCACGGGGGATGAGGTCCGTCTCGAGTGAGAGTGCTAGGTAGATGGGGATAGAAGAGGTACTTTTGTAGAGTGCCTTATTATATATGTGTACGTTATTGTACTTAAAAAGAAGATATTGATTCGAATGTATTTGTCTACCTTGATAGGCCGGGAGTGGCTGGGAAATAACTGAGATGTCCCCATATTTCCTTAGATTATATATGGTTGACGACGAGTAGGATCAAAGCTTCATACACACTACAGAGTTACCTCTCCCTGGATCAGGGGGAGCTCTCCTCTCCTCCATCCATCTCCAACAACTCAAAGCAATGTGCCTCAGTATTAATTTACTCAACTAATAGCTCCTTTCCAGAACTCAAGGTGGGGTATCCAAACAACCTCTTGCCTTATCTTCAACTCTCGATTGGAGACAGTGGCACATAATAGCAATCTTGTTATGCGTTGGACAGGCATTGGCCACTGCCCCCTTAGAGGGGAAGAACGAATCGTAGCCCCCTAAATGTCATTAGTACAGTCCTGTTGACAACTTTTCAATTCGGCGATTTAGAGGGCCTTCGGGCATAAACGCCTTTCGATAAAACGTAAATTGTTTCGCTAGTCAGTTGAGAGAGCTCAACCACAACAACACCATAATTTTTCTATTGCAGTAACCACAACAACAACTTATACTCAACCATGATGATCAAGACAGTTACCGCCCTATCAGCCTTGAGTGCTGCCTCTGCTGTTAGTCAGATCCCTACCGATAACATCGCCGCCTCCTCCAGACTTGGTAGCCGTATCCTTTCTGCATCCAAGCAAACTTCACGTCAACTCGATAACGACAATGTAAGTTGGGTTGCTGGCTACTCCATTGTTTTCCAAAAGTGTGCCACCACAGACGAGTACTACGGAGGAAACTTTGGCGGTGAAGAGCAGAACAATGATCAACAACGATACAACTACAACGGTGTCTTCAAGCAACGATTGGTACATTACAAGCTTTGCCCAACCAACTCAAGTGGCGGGTGTGATGCAAGCTGTTCCAACGGTGCTGATTATATTATTGATATGAACTTATTCGTTGAGGCCTTCCTTGAGAGTAAGTTGGAGGCACAGCAATACAACTGTGAACAGGTCCGTGAGAACTGTTACCAAGATAACGAATACGCGTAAGTTTTTTTTATGTGCATATCATGTGTATAATTTCCAACCACCACATTCTCACCATACTTTAACATTCCCACACCACTCCAGATGTTATGTTGCCGCCGGTCTTGACTACTGCGACGCAGATGACCAAAACAACAACAACAATAACAACCAAAACGTATTCGAATGGAACCTAGAAGAGGCAGCCCGATGCGACGAGCTTGATATTGATGACGATGCTCTTCAGGCATACTACTACAACAATGGTGGTGTTAACCAGGGCCAGAACGAAAACTACAACTACAACAACCAGAATGCCCAACAGGACTTGGGATTCTTCGTCGGTCCTTACTGCCGTGCCGATGGTAAGGCCATCCACATGGGTGTCTTCATGGATGAAACTTGTTCCTGGCCTGCACCCTCCGATACCTTCTCCAACTTCTTCGCTGGACAGGAACTTCCATACGCCGAGGAGAACCTTATCGATGACTACTGTGTATCATGCATGGAACCCAAGGAATATGACGAGAACAACAACGGTGACCAAGAAGATGAGGATGAGGTTGTTGAGGTCTGTGAGCGTCTATACGAAGATGCTGCCAAGTGTGAGGATAAGTTAGCCGATGGTACCACCTACTACCCCAACACATATGGTTGTGAAATCCTCAAGAGTTTGAAGAAGCCAGGAAAGATGGGTACCTCGAGTAGTGGAGTTTCTGCCGCCAAGGTTTTTGCCGGATTATTTGCCGCCACAACTATCGTCCTTGGAGGTGTTGCATACTACATGTACGATAAGTCACGTCGTTCCAATGTTGCCCTTTCAGCTGATGCTGGTGCAATGGCCTAAATATCTCTATAAATTGAGAGGTTATTATTAGAAGTGTGTTGTTGAATATGTTGCAAGCTGAGAGTGTTTGAGTAGAAATAGAAGGGATAAATGAGAAGAGAATGCCAATGGCAACGGAGAAGGAATAATTATTTGGTCGGGCATTCAAGGATATATGTTAGATTATCTTAAATCATAATTATATGTGGTTAAATATACCATTACTTGTTTGTTTACTTATATAGGAGGGAGGATAGGGAGTGTAGCGTTGTTGATAAGATAGACGGACACCTTACCGTATCTTAGTAGAAATATACCGTAAATTAGATTATGGTACATTTTTTTAATGTTGTAGTAAATAAATGCTATCGAAATCAATATAGCGTGTAGTTCCTCTGTATAGTAGTATAGAATACATCATTCATTACTCCAGAGTATCGCATTATATATCTAGTTTATATCGGCAGATCGGTGGCGACAGAGATAGCAAATACATACACAATAACAAAAGTTATTTTCATTGCAAATTTATTGGTTCATTGCTTACATAATAATATATATAAACAAGATGGCAGCCATTAAAAATGAAGATCTACTGGCTCTCAAGTCATACATTACAGCGGCAGACTCGACACAATACAATTCACTAGCTGCATCGACACTCATCCTTGATCTAACCCATTCCAATTTACAACAACGACATGCTGAAATACGTTTTGATAAACATGAAACAGTAGATGAATTACGTCAACGTATACATCAAAAGTCAGGTACACCACCCCACCATCAACACTTGCAACTCAAATCAGGTGGTAGTGTCTATTATGAGATATTACCAAATACAGAATCGGAACGTATGTTGGGTTATTACAATTTACCACTGGGTTCGAATGTACATTGTATTGATATTAATCCACATTCCAATTCTGCCGGTGGTGCCTATGAGGATACATCCTTGGTTGAAAAATATCGCATGACAGATGAAGAGTATGATAAGCGCAAGGGAACATTGAGGGATTGGGGTAGACAGAAGAAGGATGTCGATCCTCAATTTAGTCTGAAGAAACATGCACGGGAACATGCAGAGTTGGTTGAGGCACGGAGATTATACAAAGAAAGTGGAGAAGTCAAAGTTGGATTTGAGATTGATGAATCAAATGGTATAATTGTTCGTTGTAGTGAAGAAGACAATATCACTACTACCAAAGATGATCAAGATAATGTAAAGAGTGAAGTGGAGATTGAGAATGATTCAGATTCAATTGAGCATCTCACACTCAATGCACGATGTCAAGTACAGCCTGGATCACGTCGTGGTGAGATTGCCTTCCTTGGGCCTATTGATGAATTGGGTGGGGGTGGACATTGGGTAGGTGTTATTTTAGATGAACCAGTTGGCAAGACAGATGGCACTGTCCAATCAAGTGGTGTACGTTACTTTGAGGCTCCTGGGTCTAACCGTGGTGGTTTCTTCAGAGGAAAGAATGTAGAAGTTGGTGATTTCCCAGAGATTGACATCATGGATGAGTTAGATTCTTCTGATAGTGAAGATGAGTTGTAGATTACAGTGCATATGTGATATCAATTGCATTCTAATAATGATTACTTTATACATATGTGCATCAACAACTTATCTAGAAGATAAATGGAACCATATTCTTCCTCGTTAGCGGCCACTCCTTCTCGTCAAACTTGAGCCTATTCCACTCATTCTGGAAGATGCGCGTTGTTACGATTCATGATGATAAGAGAGAGGAGAAGTAACATATGTTAGTCATGTAGTTTGCAAAGGCATTTAAATAAAGGCAAGCTAAGTTCAAATGAAGTAACCAAGTAACCGAGCCTTCGTATTGAACACTTGGATTCACATGATGAAACAATACTAACGCGGACTTTCCTGTGCAACAGCTCTTCCAGATAGATAACTAGTCATGCTAGCAAAGACCAAGTAACTATTCAAGTGGTTCGAAACGATTGCAATTCCGAGCCAACCAATCAGTTCAAAGAGGTAATGAGGAGTTGCAACGAATGAAAAGAGCCCACCTCTAGGTGCTACATACTTTGCTTTGTCTTTGCTAGATGAACTGCTTCTTAGATTGGCAAGAAGGTAATGATGATAGAAGTTTCCAATGATACCAACAACGAACAGTGCAGTACCAACAGATATCATTTGGATACTAGCATCATGACCACTACTACCAGAAGCATATGCAATCAATACCGTGACCAAGGTATAATATACAGAAATCTGAGTTGGCGTTCCCTTATCAGTCCGTCCAGAATATTTATGTAAGAACATGACTTCTAAACATCTCTTTGCAAATTGAATACAGCAGAAGAAGGTAGCTAATGATGGTAGAGGTACACTCTTTACACCATACATGCCCATTATCAAGATAGCTGCAGATGCAAGAAAAGCTGGAGTATATATAATCATCATTGCAACTCGAGATGGCCAAGTTGTTGTTGTTGTTTTGTCATTTGCTCTGGAAAACTTTGAATATTGTGCTCTAGTCTTGGCATTGGTCTCTACAGAATACGAAGTAGCTGCAATGAAGAGTTGTAGGGCTGTGATTACTTGACCAGTCACCCCGGGAAATGTTGCTAATTGGTCCATTGTTGTATTTTTATAGTGTTACTTATAATATTTTCGTACCTATGATTTTGAAAGTTGTTAATGTGTGTTTGTTCCTTATGATATATAAAGTGTACTGGTTTTTGTTATTACTGCAGACTAATGAAAACTTTATAAAAACATTTAATATTCTCATCATCTGTAGCACCGACAACAAAATGCCTGCGCTGGCGGCGCTCGTCAAGTATTGTAGAGGCCGCCATGATCAACGCATGACTCATTGCAAATTTCAGTAAACGGTATCCTTACACTCTCATAATGTAATTTTTTGAGGAAGACGGAAGAAGAGGAAGCTGATCAGTACCTATAGTAGTAATAGTAGAATCATCTAATCTAATCGACAACCACTGATAATATAGGGGTATCAAGTGTATCAATATGAGAATACAAAGAGCTACGCTTGTGGCACTTCTAGCATGCGCAGCATCGTGCTTGCAATCCTCTCTAGCCTTTGCTCCAATAACACAAAATTCACAAAACAAAATCTCCACATCAATAACAAACAGAGACTTATCTCTATCTGCAGCTCCACCAATCATTAGTAATTGGAAGTATGATTCAAAGAAGGGTACAATAATAGGTCGAGTTAAAAATCATCCAACAATACCCGATGGTGATCGTATAACAACATCTTCTTTAGTAACTAATCCATCTAATATCAATGCTAATGTTTTAGTTCAAACTAAGAGTGGTTCTAAGTATAAGTTGAGTAATGTAGCACCTGGTGGAGTAATACCTGCAGTAGAAGAGAAGAAGTTAAAACAAAAGGAAGCTGATGAAAAGAAGGCTAAGATTGCAGCAGAGAAAGCCGCTGCGGTGGCTGAGAAGAAACGACTTGCTGATGAAAAGAAGAAGGCACAAGCAGCATCTGCGAAGAAGCAATCTGTTGCAGCACCTAAAAAGGCTCCATCAATAAAGATTCAAAAACCAAAGCCAGTAGCAGTGAGTAAACCAAAAGCAGTCGTTGCAAAGAAAGTCTCATCACCTCCTCCGCCATCACCAGTGGCATCACCCAAAGTTGACAATGCAGCATTTCAAAAACTTGCCAAAAGTAAATTTGCATTAACGGGTACAACAGTTGGACCTAAAGGAAAGTATCTCCTAGCAGGGAAACCAAGTCAATCATCAGGTCGGGATGCTAAAATCTGGACAGCATACCTAGCCAATCCAAATATTCCCGACGTACCAGCTGGATTTGAGAATGGAGACGAATCCAAGGTACAAAAACTAACTATCAAATTATCACCCGATACTGACCGGTTAGAACTTGAAAGTACAAATTATAATAAGGTACAATCAGGATTATTCAGTGGACGATTCGTCCGGAAGATTGATTATATTAAGTATGTTACTAGTAACAAACGTGATTTAGATGGTAAAGTATCAGCATTGGTAATTGAATCTGGATTATATGATTTGAAGGCGTTATTATCGGCTAGGAAGGGAGAGCCTATTCGTGGACGAGCATTACGAGATGCAGCATCCTCGGCTGGACAATGTATCCAAGCGGTACATTCGAGTAATTTAGTATGGACTGATTTAAAGACTGAGAATTTTATTGTTGTGAATAATGATAATTTTTTCAAGGAAGTTAGTGATATGAAGGGTAGTATGGGATTACCTGGAGTTAAGGGAATTGATTTGGAAAGTGTGATTGTGAAAGGTGGTAATCCAATCGATTATTCACCTGAGGCATGCCCACCTGAATTTGCCAAGGCATTCATGGGTGGATATGGAGAGGATTTTATTCTAGAATACTCGTACGATATTTGGAGTCTTGGTATGATGTTGTATGAGTTATCCACCGGTGTGCCATACTTTGGGAAGAAGGGTGCAAGTGTTGTTACTAAGGAATTGTGCCAAGATTCGTTCGAGATTGATGTTAGTGCTGTGCCTGATGCCAAGCTTCGAGATTTGATCGGTAACTGTTTGAATTTAGATCCAAAGAAGAGACCAGATATTACAGGGTTTCTATTACACCCATACTTTCTTACTAGTGGAATCGGACCCTTTGGGTTTTAGAAGGGAAACATGATGAAGTAGTGCTAAGAGGGGTATTGAGTTACAAAACTCAGTCCCAATGTGTAAATGTAAATGAGCTATATGGTACTTTTGAGCATATCTTGTGTATCTATCTTTTGCTCATAAGATATCATGAATTACAAACCTGTAACTCTCATTCAATGCACATATAACTTGCAACTAACTACGCTATACTATACAATGGGTCTTCTTCGCATAACTCACACTGCCTCAGTTACATACGAGAAATCTTTTCTTCGTTGAACCCAGGCCGTGGGTATAAATTGTTTGGCGATATTTGGCGACCACACAATGAAAATAGAAATCGAGTGGCTAGAGCATCTAGTGTGTTGTCCTCTCACAGTTGAATGTGGGCGGCGAGGAATAGATCAATCAATAGTAGGCCCAATACTACAGCTTCTCGGTTAAACAATAGTCGATTAACAATGAGTGGCCAAGCTATACCAATATCAACAACTTCTCTCGACTCTTCCACTAAAAATAACACACCCAACAACAATGATGATAATGCAAAGAAAACTGTATCTAATGATGATGTTGCTACTAACGTAGTAAACTCATCCAACAATACTACTAAAACCTCAAAGAAAGAGAGTTATACTGATAAAAAGTCGGATGATAAATCTACAACTGATACCACTAGTAGTAGTAAGGTATCCAAACAACAGCCTACTAAGCAGCAGCCGTTACCACCCGATACACATGATGTGAGTAAGGGTAATAATAACTCTACTACTAGCCGTACCAATACATCCCCTAGAAATAAAAAGGATAATCAATCTGATAATAAGAGTTCCAACAAGGATAAGATCTCTTCGGGATCTGCCAATCAATCTATCTTTGGTACAATAGTTAAGAGTTCCTCACAGTCTACATCCCCAAGCAATAGTAAAAGCGAATCCGTAAAGGATAAAAAACAGGGTAATGCTGCGTCGAATCAAGAACAGCAAGTGAATAAGGAAGGGGTAGATAATGGTAATAATAATAATCAGCAGCAGCAACCTGGCTCGCCTGGTAAAAAGAAGAAGAAGAAGAATAAAAAGGTGAGTGAGAAATTATCTGTGGTTGTTGATATGTGGGGTTGTGTGTATCCACATTTATATACGCACACGTATGTCTTTATATTTATGCCTGTGTTACCGCATATATCTCACATCTTCCTTTAATCCCCATCCTCTTTCTAAATCATACACAACTTGACAGAAGAAAAAGAATAATCAAAATAGTCCACACGGGGAACAACAACCTGCTGAATCGAACCAGCAGTCTGCTGCCTCAAGTAACTCTGCACCTCAAGGATCTAACAACAAGGATTCATCCTCGTCAGGGAATGCTGCTGCAAAGAGTAACAAGGAGGCATCTAAACCCTCTGAAAGTAGCAATAGCGGTGGTGGTGGTGCGTCATCTGCCACTGCAACGACGAAGGATACACAGAAGGATGTGTCATCGCCCAACAACAAGTCCTCCAAGAACAAGCAGTCTACATCTTCCAAAGGTGGAGAATCTTCTAGCACTATTTCCCAGCAGCAAGAGAAGGGCAACAGTAACAAGGGTGGCAACAGTCAAGGTAGAGCAGCAGATAATAATAAGTCCGGTAAGAGTTCTGAAAAAGACTCTTCCACGGATACGTCTGCATCCAACAACAAGGCCGCCCCTCAAGAAGTCAAGAAGATTTCCTCATCAGATGTCAAGGAAAAGTCAGTAGAATCTAGTACTAATTCAACTCCTCCATCAGCCGATGGCAGCAGTAATGAACAGCCATCATCTCCCAAGAAGAAGGAATCTCAAGGTGCTGCTGAAACTAATAATCAAACTCCTGCCGCGGACGATGATGGGTGGGCAACTGTTGAAACTAAAAAGGATAAACGACGTAATAATAATAAAGGTGGAAATAACGGAAGCGGTGGAGGTGGAAATAATGGTGGGGGCAATAACAAGAAGGGGCAGAATAAGGGCTCCCATAATAATCATGGGAATAATAACCACAACAATAACAACCATGGTCGGAGTCATAATAACAATAATGATCATCACAACAATCATGGTAATAGAGGTGATAGGAATAGACGTCGTGATCGTGACAGACGTCATAGACAGAAGAATAATCAGAATAATATTAATAATCAGCAGCATCAGCAGCACCAAAACAATGGCAAGAATCAAGGCAATAACCACCACCAAGGGAACAGCCACAGCAACCACGGGAATAACAATAACAACAACCAACATCAACCAAACAAAGAGAAAATGATCCAGGGTGTAATCTCACATATATTAGATGCCGTCGATAATGAAATTGATCGAAAGGCTGGAAGTGGTGGTGGAAAACAGCATCAACAACGTAATAGATCCAACAGCAATGCCTCCAATAGTAATAATAGACAACAGCAGCAACAGCAACATCAACGTACTAAATCCAAGGGATCAATGGTATCTAATTCAAGTTCCAAGTCATTACGTGATGTGTTGGTGGGTGCTACCGCTGCCACTTCTGCCGGTGCCGCTCCTTCCTCTTCAAATAATCAACAGAATAAATCAAAGGGTGGTAATAATAGCAATGCGGAATCGGCAAAGATTAAACCTGGAATGAGTTATAAATCGGTAATTGAACCAAGGATTGCAGCTGCCGCGGCTGCTGTTAGTAGCAGTGCTAGTGCTAAACCTCCACTGCCACAACCTCCACTGAAACCCAAGCCTAATGCTTGGGCGAAACCCCCATCTGATATCAAGGCCGCCAAGCAAGTTGATGGTGAGAAGAAGAAGGGTAATAATAAACCAAGTAATTCAGAAGAGCCATCGCCCGGGGAACCATCAGATAAGGTCGAGAGTAAGGAAAAGGGTAGCAGTGCAACAGCAACACAACGACAGTTATCCTCATCCTCCGTAGATGACGACGGATTAACATCACCCGCGCCGCCGCTATCAACACTTCTCGGTCCTGATAATCCAAATTCGGCAAATTCATCCGTAACCTCCTCACTCGAAGCGCCGCATAGTTCAGCTAATAGATTCCGAAGTAATCACCAATCAAATCATCAGGGAGTTCACGCAGCTACAACCAATGAGGATGATGTGGGATATCATTTGTTAAATGTTTGTGGACAATTGAGTGATGAGATATCAACATTCATGAATCGACGAGCGCTTGCGTTGGATATACGGAGGAAGGAACGGAGTGCTGTTTTGGGTGCAGTGGGAAATACTCTTGGGGTGAGTTTTTATAGTTGTTGCCTTATTATTATTTGCCTGTTTTACATACGCTAACTCCACCCTTTTTTCTCATTCTGCAGAAAATTTGGCCGAATCAATGTCGTGTAGAAATGTATGGCAGTTGTGCTACACAACTGGATTTACCCTCCTCGGATTTGGATCTCGTCGTTTGCGGCTTAGATGATGTCGTAGTCGATCATATCCTTCCATCTCCTTCTCCGATAATAGATCAACAGTCCAATATGAGTAGTAGTTTACACAACTCCTCTTCAGTGAATAGCATCTCCGAGCAAGCACAGCAACAGCAGCAGCAGGCGCTTCCTCAAGAATTTATCCCAATGTCACCGCCCGTTCATCAACAGCAATGTTTACAGGTTCCACCGAATACGCCTGCGATTGTAATGGACAGTCAACAACAGCAGCAGATGACAGCTCCAAGCTCTGGGGAATCTATTCTACAAGAAGGTGGCGAGCCTTCGGCAGCTTTATCTGAAAGTTTCGTAGAAGGTGATAACAGCGGAATGATGCTAAATGAAAGCTATTCACCAGTTCCCAGCTCGGCGGAGAAATATTCAGAATATAACGATTCGAGTCATCAAGGTCAAGTGGATACTTCCAATATGACGGATTCTCATTTTTCACCCGGATATTCGTACCATTCTCAACAGGATATTAGTACTGATAATAATTACCTTCAGCCGGCATACTCTCAAGGTGGCGAGGGTGGCATGGTCGGCCAAGAGGGCGGTTATGGTCAGGAATATCAAACCCAAAATGGACAAGAGTATTACTACGCCTCACCATACAGTTATGCCTCGACTTTGTCGTTGAATGCGCAGCGTGTACTGCGTCTTGCAAGTGAGCTCGAGCTCCAGCCATGGGCCGTCCAAGTCAAGGCTATCCCCACGGCAACAGTGCCCGTTGTTAAAATGTTGGCAGATTCATCGAAGATCCCTGGCCTTGTCGGTGTGGGAGGGAGTTGGATGCAGCAACAGCATGGCGGTGCTGGAGAGTTGCCACCGCCGCCCTTATGCTCATCCGATCAGATGGCTCCTTCTAATCAGCAAGGTTCCTTCTTGTCTCCTCATCCCATGACCCCACAATGGCGTGGTGCGGATATAATGAATGGTTTGCAACCAGTTGATATCACCTTCGAAGGTCCTGAACATGGTGGTATTGGGTCCACAACTTACTCAGCTCGTGTCGTCCAAGATGCCTGCAATGAAACAGGTTTACCACCCGAAAGCACTCCCGTCGTTCAGGTAGCTAGTGTCCTCAAGGAATTGCTTGCCCAACGAAGACTGAATGAGCCATTTTCGGGGGGTCTTAGCAGTTATGGTCTATTGTTACTTCTTTTGGCAGTATTGAAGGATCGAAAGATTATGCAGGAAGACTTGGAAAAAATTGAAAGACAGCGTCAAAAGGTTAGTGGAGAAAGCAGTACAACCCGACCACCACAAAAGCAACGTGAGTCATCGAGTGGTTCCGGTGATAAGAGTAGTGATGATGGTCGAACACCAACGACTCTTGTGTCAGCGACGTCACAAAGTGGTGTTGATTCATCAGATAAAAGCAGTGCCGCTCCGAGTGCAAACTCAAAGCCAACTGTATCCTCATCATGGGCTTCCATTGCTAAGAAATCCAATGATTCAACAGCTAAGACAGAGTCGATGAGTACTGTTACAAAGTCAACAAGTGGTTCAGCGACGACCCGTACTGCCAAGACGGGGACACAAAAAGATAAAGAAGGCAAGAACAAGCAGCAGCAAAAGAAAAGCAATGATAAACAATTGCCCTCGAAGAAGAAGAAGAAGAAGTCCGACGGCGGCGAAACAAAAGACCAGCCAGCTGAGGCATCATCAGAAAAGAAACAACAAACATTACCACAAAGTAGTAATGTGGCACTTGATGATCCTCAGCAGTCAGCGGCACTTTCACAGGTTACCCCAAGTGAAGGCGATGACAGGAAGCTGTCAACTGTTCCTCAAGGCTCGAACGATGTATTAGAAGTCCTTTGTTCTGGCGAACTTACGTCTGGGAAGTTGTTAATGCATTTCCTTCTCTTTTACGGACAGCACTTTGATTCGCGGACGACAATTATTGATATCAACGCTACGCATCATCCCGAATATGGAATGGTTGACTTTAGTCGTCTCTCTCCATTCGTTCCACGCCCTCCAGGCGGTACCATTGATCCTGTTACGGGTATGTTCTCGGTTGACCCCATTGTTGTATATGATCCATTAGAGGGTGCCGAGGCTGAATACAATGTTTCAAAGAGATGTTACTGCTGGAACAACGTCAAATGGGTATTTGCTCAGTCTTACATGACAGTGTCCAGTATTGTTGAAACAAGTGATACAACACGAAGCAAGAGTTGCTCATCGATACAGTCAAACACAAACAATCACAGTCGAGAAAATAGTAGAAGTAAATCATTTCATGAAGGAGATAAAGGCACCGACAAGCCAACATCGTCTGTAAATAATGCCAAGCCTACCAAGGAAAAGACTTCGACGACTGCAGCGAGTGATGATGATGTCATGTCTGGGATTTTAGAGCTTTTACTTTCCTTCTGAGCAGGATGGACATAGAAAAGAGAATAGAGACATGTCCTGACTGCATCTTATATATATTTAGTACACGTTTTGCCTATGACTTGACTATTTCATGTACCATAGTTTGTAGTTTTATGAAATATATTTTATTTCTTAGGTCCGTCTCTTTGATACTCTTCACTACTCCATGTGTAAATAGACCTCTATCAATCGCTATTTGACATGATTATACTTGGCTACTCCTCAGCATCCACTGGTTCTAAGAACCTTAAAATATCATTCTTAACTAAAAATTGCTTCTTCATCCCCGGAGCAGAGACATTGTTCAAAAAGAATGTATGAACAAAGTGCAATGATTTCACTTTACCAGGTAAGAACATATTTCCGGTGACAACAAGGAGTATACCACCATTAATCGACTCTTGTGCATCAATAGCACCATGTTCAAAGTCGACACGTGCAGACTCGTCATCATGCTCATCAGTTAACCCCGTACCAGCCCATCCAAAGAACACCTTTCGCACACGCTCACCTGGAGAATCATCACTACCATTCATAGTAGTTGCAAGGCTGAATGCAGAGTGAGTTGCTGGTGAACTTGGTTCCATACTCCGGGATACCGTCGAATCTGGTTGATAAAATCGGTGAAGTTGGGATGGCGATGTTAATAGTGTTTTATAGTACTGTTTGATGAAGGCATTACCAATTTTCATAGCTGTTGAGCTCACCCCTCCCCCACCACTTGTGTTGGAAGAATTTCCAGACATTGTCTGTGCTGTTATTTGCTTTTGAACAGCGACAAAGTTGTCACAATGTTTACGATGTACAGGCCAATGTGCAACTTGACACTCCCTCGAACAAAAGGTACTAATCATACACCTGCTGCAGCTGGACAACGAAGCTCGCTCTTTTCTCTTCTCCACAACCAAAGCATATACCCATCTTTGGCATTATTTTCCTTGCCTTCAAATGCATTTCCTTCAGACACGAGCAAGATGTCCTTCTGCGGTAAAACTTCAGAACATCACGCTTAGTACTCCCCAACTCCGTTAAAAGATAACTTCTCTTTGATGCTGCATAGCTGCTTTCAAATGCTGAATCGATGATTTTAGTCTTCCCATATTCCTCAAGAGATAAAACAAGTTCAGCTATGCGTAAAGGCACAGCTATGTAGAGAGCATCAATTCTAGTACGAGACCGAAGTGTATAGTCCACTAGCAACAGATTGGTACCAATTCTAATCAAGACATCCAATAACATTTTTCGATGGCTATCATCATTAAATACGTGTAGATGGGTTTCAAAGGTTCTCTTCAAAGGAAACTCCACATCCTTAATGAATAACTTCTCATAAAATTCATCCAAGAATGCAGAAACAAAATCATCAGGTATTGCATTACAGCCATGATCACAAGCTAACGCTTTGGAGGCGTCAGTCCATATATTATGTACTCTTAACCTCTCACTCTCAATCTTCTTGGCCTTTCGATCCTTCCCTTTGTTTCTTTTCCTTGACGACGGGGGCATGCTTATTGTTGTTGGTAGTTGCTTCTGTACTTATTGTGATATGACTACCTGCTTGCAATTGGTATTATCTGATACTACTTCTGACATTACCTTAAAAAAGAAACAAACAATCTCAACAATTGTTGCAAGTTGCAACTACCTCATACACATTATACGGTCTATATTGTCAGTATATCGAACACCATACTATTGCTTCAACAGACAAGCAAAAAAACTGAGAAAAAAAATGTCAAAAGTATCAAAGGTATCCTTCATTTTTCATTTCGTGTGTTGTTGGGATGGGATCGATTGATGTAGCATCAACAGCATTTGGTATACATTTACTGCAGCCAATAAATCTATTTTTCATTGTCTTTCGATTGGTGGTAGTGTCGGGTAGTATCGACTTTTGTTACCTTTGGGTCGCAAGTGAGGTGTTATACTGACGTACATTGAGGCTGCATCAAATTAATATGATGAGTATATCAACAAATGGTACAACCAATGGAGTTCATATCAACATGAAACAACAAAAACGACCAAGGAAACTCAAAATAACAGTAATTGCAACTATACTGCTATCGATGTATATTATATTCATCTATCTTATATTGATAACATTTGATAGTGGTACTGCAACTAATGATAACAATCAAGATGGAGATGCTATAGATAAGTCTGGATATCGACCTCCAATAACATCTCATTTACTACGGGCTAACAAATCTTCACAACAAACAGCTACTTCAGAAGCACAAACAGATCAAAGTAAGGCAAGAGAACTAACACTATCCGACTTCTGCGGTCTATGTCACTGGCGATCACAAGGTTTCAACTGCAACGAACGTGTAGATTGGGTAGTAAAAACTAAACATCAAACACTCAACGAGGCGAAAGAAGCTAATCTCAAATATTGCTACAATGCCAATTCATGTAATGACAAGTTAAACGATGAGGGTTTCATGGAATGTGATGAAGAACTTGCTAACTCACCGAATGGTATACCCAAGGATTATAAAGTGGGTACAATGAAACATGTTGAGAAGGCACCGGAGTTGGAGGCTATATTGTCTGGTGAACAGTTTTTAATATCAACTTCCAAGGTCAAAGATATAAATAGTAACGAGGGAATGACATCAATAGTGCGGCATAAAGAGAATGAAGAAGGATTGCGTGATCGAAGGATGGGCGAGGATATAGTAACATCTGTATTAACAGCTGCCAAGTATGGCGATCGACAATATGATGATGCAGATGAAGGGGAAGTTCATATACAATCAAACACAGAATCGAATAATGATGAAGGACGAAAAGGAAATATGCCAATATTAACAGCATACTGTGAACAGGTCAATCAAACATCATGGGAAACAAAACCACTGCCAATCCGTGATGGATCAAAGATTAAAGAAAACATCTTCTCAGTATCATACCCACATGTTACATCCTGCAAGGCATTATCATCTCAATGGCCAATAGACACTCCGCCAGTCGATCTTGATCCATATTTGCCCTGGATCCACGATGTATTCCCAAGCTATGATGGTACCAATGTTATATTCGTCGCACAGAATAGAAGACGATGTTACAATGGACAGCGACGATTGAAAATGGGTGAAACGGAACCAAAAGGTGCATTTTCTCATAAGGGATATATACATTTAGATTATGGTAAGAATTACTTTATGAGACCACAGAGTGCACTATTTCAACATGTCCCAGTGAAGAAAGTCAATGTCAAAGGCTCAAATGGTGATGAAGATGAACCTAGATGGCGCTTAGCATCTCATGAAGAAGCCGACGACGATGGGATTGATACTAGATTCATTTGTCGATTCAAAAGCTTTGATTCAGATACATCAACAACATCAATAGTAGGATATTCACTATCCAAACATGTGGTAGATTACGATTATCATACATACCGCAAGGGATACAAATTCTCAGCAACAGAGGCAGGGTATGATAATCACATGATATGGCAAAGTCAACTCTTATTCAAATGTCCAATACCGCAAGCATATCATGATAGAGTGCAAAGTGGAGATGTTGTTGTTGATGACTATTCTACTCTGTATGTTGATGTTATACCAATTCGGACAGCACCGAGATATACTCCACCACGAGAATTCCTACAACCTAAATATGACTTTCATAATGAGCTTGAAAACTTGTTCATACCAGATATAGAATGGGGTAAAGAACACATATTGCCAAGGATTAATGAAAGT
>Ga0214479_100204_pt1 | contig 37310 bp, 32 predicted proteins | sample M1_20Mar14CPVII9_5_FD_165054 | JGI IMG/M metagenome (GOLD analysis project Ga0214479, IMG submission 165054) | Marine eukaryotic communities from Monterey Bay, California, United States - M1_20Mar14CPVII9sort6BwellE14 | ecosystem: Environmental > Aquatic > Marine > Unclassified | place: USA...
GTGGTAGTGGTAGTGGATCGATGAAGCAAAGTACAAGTAGTGCAACGCTAAGCACTGCCGAGTCGTCTTCGTACACAACTTGTGATCAGCTAGATGCATCTCAACGATCGGTATCGCCGCCACATACGCTCGATTGGTTACGCTCCTCTACTGCACAGAAGAAACAACAGCAACAAGATAGAAGTAGAGTATCCTCATCCCAAAGTAGTCTACCAGATTTAGAAGCAATCCGGCGGCGACGTGCCTCATCAAATGGTAGTAGTAAGCAACGTCGTCGACATTCACTTCAAGAAATAGATCCAGCACGTATATCAGCCGCTCGTAGACTATCCGGCCAATCTACATCTAGCGAATCATCCTCACAGCCACGTGTTAAGTTATTACATGCATCGAAGCCTATGCACCGTGCCTTATCAAATCAAGATATACCAGGTATATTACGCCCGGCTAGATATTCTTCTACCAATCTTGCTGATATGGCAGCTGGATATGAATCAGGTGCCTCCAGTCCTCTCATTCGAAGAGAGATCAATAGAATTAGTAATGACACGAAGAAAGCATCTCTACTCGCTGCTACTTCTTCTCATCGATTAGATTTCCGATCAGTTAGTTCACTTACTAGACGATCTACTGCATCATCTACTGGTCAGTTGCAAAACAAGAGTAGATTACAGCAGCAAGCTGGAAGGAGTTTGTCTAGAATGAATAGTAAACCGAATCCTATTCATAAGAATGCTGAATGGGTAGCAAGCGGGGTCAACTTCTCTCAAAACATGGAAGTGTTTGTATTTCAGAAGAGATAAAGAGTAGAGATGAGATGACAGCAAGAGATACAGATATCTGGACTATGATAACGAGTCAAATCTGTCTAGAAGTGTAGTTGAAAGCTAAGAAAGTAAATGTAGTGTAAGTGTAGTAAGCTAAGCAAGATATAATCTGCTAGTTGATATCAACATGAGTAGCTGTTTCTTCATACTCTATTCTCAAATACAGTGATATAGCTACCGTGGAGGCCCAAATGGCAGAGAACTCAACAATTAGTGGAGAAGGTCGGCTATAATTACATGCCACGTTGCTAAAACTTTTCGGGAGATACAACAAAGAAGCTCTATTCTATGACCCTGCTATGACACACACCTCGCCATTTTTAACCCCAAAGTTTATAATAACCTCTGAAGCATAGCATTCATCAACGACGTAAGTTCACATACTCATTAGTCAGAGTTCCTTGATAGATACTGAGCTTGATGCAAGTACCAACCTATGGAGAGGATGTATGTGGATATCCAGGACAATGTGGAAGATACAGAGCACATAATGTCCACTTTGCTTTGAAGATATAGTATAGACAACACACTCTATGTAGTTACAGTATAAAACAGTAGTAATAACATAGTATTCCTAAGATATTCTTCTAACTTATTCTTATTCTAACATTACATATTGACATAAGATAATAACATTCAGCTCTAAGACTTGACGAATGCATATCTTGTCTACACTTCTCCTCTTCTCTCCCCTCTACTTCCCCTTTTCTCAATACAAACATGAACTCTGACGTTTCATAACATACGAATTACAATCATATTGAGCAGCCAGCATACGTAACTGATTACGACTATTCTCTAATCCATCAGTTAACGTATTACGTGTTCCCGAGAAGAAATCTTTCATGATTGATGATTTGTCATCGTAGGAAAGAGAGTTCATTGAAGAATAGTTGCTTGATGATGAGAAGGAGGAGGAGGAGGTATTCTGAGTAGATGATTGATCAGATAATACAGATGAAGAAGAGGAGAATACGGGAGATGTATTACCACTTCTAATAGTAGGGCTTGGAGAAGGAGAAGAGGAGGAGCCATGCTGTAGTAGTTGCTCCTCGATACTTGATAGGACTTTCGTCATGGAGGAAATGACTGCTTGGTTTTCATCTTGTGCCTGGCCTGATTGCATTGCAACCTGCCGGCGTGATAGTTGACTACGCTTCATAGATTCGGCTAGATTCTTGAGTGCAGTATGGTATGATTTAGTTGTGGTTGTCTTCTTCTTGATCACTTGTGGACTGACGTTGTTGTTGTTGTTGCCAAAGAGATCAGAGAGAGAAGGAGCGCCGCTGTCAACAGTTACACGACGATGATCGTGTATCTTCTGACGTTTCTTCTTGGGATATGGTGGCGGAAGGGGAGGAGTCGATGGACTGTCAAAGTATAAATCACTAACGACGGACTCATCATCCTTGACAATGGCACTCTCGGATGGATTGAAGGCATATGCATCTAGCTTGTTGTTCATCATTGTTGGGAGGAAGGAGGATGGATTCTTGGTCATTACACTGAACGACGAGTTGATGAACGGAGGAGTTACGTCATCAACCATGAAGAGCATATCAGATCCTACTAGATCGGATTCACTAACAGTACTGCTGTTGTTAGTGGTGGGTGATATGATGAGCTCATCGCTATCGTTGATATCGAAGTCGAAATCTTCAAAAGTTGAAAGGGCGTCGTCAAAGTTGTTGATAGTATTCATCATGGTTGGATATTAGATAAGATATATGATTTATGATATTGATCGGGAGGTGTGAGGGTCGTTGCGGCCTAATCGTAGATGTTGCAGTAGAAGACTAATTGAATTTATGAGCTTAATTTGCAGTGTTTTGTGCTATGCTATGGAGATGTGGTGGCTTTGTAGCATGAGCAACACAAATTTTGAAGAGCCCAATGTGTCGCAGACATTCTAAGATTAGAACTACTGCTCCTAATGACCGTTTATAAAGGTAACTTGAAGGGAAAATATTAACCCTATATGCCCTAACCCTCGCCAATTACTTTAGTGTCGTATTGTTTACTTAGTGATTATCTAGATTGTCCTAACATCTATCATTTATTTAGCGACTTGAGCGTGGTATCCTGTCATCTTGTGACCTGGTATCCTAAAAATTGTCTAAGGCTACTTTTTACCTCGCCCTCTATTTCTCCTCATCGACATGGTTAGCAACTCAGCACTGCGGCCGGAGAAGTGATGAACCAAAAGTTTAGGGTTAAGCATGCTCGTCAATCTATTATCGACATGAAAAGTTGAGTATTCCTCGCCGACGTCAGGATATGGATGAGATGATATTAGTAAGATATGTTTCTTAATTTACAACATACGTCATCGTCAACATCCAATAGTTCATGCGTCGAAACCCCATTTAAGAAACTCCCATCATGATTGATAGTCAATAGAGATGAGTAGATTACCTACTTAGAAATGCAGTAAAGTCTATTGTTTCTTTGTCAAAGCCTAGTGACGAGATTAGAGTTGCATACAATATACTAATCACGGCAGACGGCAGTATAGTAAATTGTATCAACGATAGAGCACGATGCATTGAATATCTTACGATAATGGGCACAGATTATGAGTATCTTTCCGTGGCCATGATAATGATACATCTTTGATAAAGATGCATTATGAGTAGAGATTATGACGGCTTGTAATGGTACACATCGAGATAATGGCAATTGCGTTGGCATAGGATATGTGAGTCAGCCGTCTAGTCAACCATCGGCTCAACCTTCTAGTCAGTTATCAATATTGAAAGGTCGATGAGGCTTTCCACCGACATGGTGATAGTAATGGATACAAACTATGTAATACAGGTCAATACTCAATACAAATTCCCTTCATCTCCCCATTTGCCGGTCTAATCTCGTTCACATGCTTTTACTCAACATTGCCTCTTAAAGCACGGACGACTGAGACGTCACTGAAACATTCATCCTGGATCTTTGCAACCTCACTATCAACACCATTTCGTCCAGCCTGATTAAAAGCTCTTGTACTAGAGCTTCCACTGTTGGGAAACATCTTGTTCTTCAAATCATTCGCCACTGGATTGATGATTCCACTCCAAGCATTGCTACAGTCTGATTCTCCTTCAGTCACCCACCACTGTCGCATGGCGTCTTGACCAGCTCTGAATCCACTCTCAACAGTTGGTGGAACTGGCGCTGGCGTTGGACGCCTTGTCGGAGGGCGTGTGGGCCTACGAGTCGGGGCTGGAGTCCAACCTATCAAACCGTCGACAGTGCTACGGCAGTAACCTCTCAAATTGTTGATATCACTGTTCCTGGGCCTTGTGTCGGGACACCAATCATCGATTATACCCCTTAGAGTGTCTCTATCTCGGCAGATATCGATGGCTTCATCACGGCACCTTTCTTCTGCAGTGGGGTAGCTACTCGTTGCGGAAGCAAAGGGCTGGCACCAGTTATTAAGAATAACTAACTCCGCGGCATTTTGACCTGTTTCTACACAAATATTTGCATTTGCAGAAGATGATAATGAAGCGGAGAGCAATGTCAAGATGGATGATTTGAGTAGAAGATTCATATTTTATACGGTTGTAGACGGATGTGTTGATTTGCTTATGTGTCGGATGAGGATATTGATTTTATGTGAATATAACACAGTGATAATAATTAACGGAAGATAGGCTAGAAATCGAATCTCATCTTGTGGCCTATCTTGATCATAGGTGTCTATTGATCGTCTTGCTATATTCTGTTCTTGCTTTGTAATAATTTCATTGAAGTGTCTTGTTGCCAGTGAAGAGAAAGAATTGCAATATATGTGTAATTTATTGCCACTCTAATGATTCTAATATATAATAATGACTACGGTTGTCCCCCAAAGTCACTTACTCCGATAACCATAATAAAATCTCATCTGTTGCTATTTTGCGTATATCATTCATATTACTAGAGCTCATCCGTCATTCCCCAACGCTGAATGCCGCTTGCCTTTGTTGAATCAGTATTCTCGTTTTGTTATGTAACAATCGTTCAACTATAATACAAAGAAGATACAGAACGAGAACACTAATACAAATTACTTGATATAGAACTTCTTTACTGCGCAAGCAGGCTAGCGGAGCGAAGCGACGCTAGTTATGCATATAATCTGACGGAGGTAAATACGATTCTGATTGAACGATGTCCGCCCACTCAGAGATAAGAAGCATATGATCTTCTTATTAGATTGATTGATTTCAATGCAACTTATTACACCCAATCGTCTCAGCCAAACTATGTCAACTACTCCTTGCAAGTATTGACGAGAGGCTCAAAGGAATAAAATAATTGATGTCTTGCTTGCATAAGATACTTTTTAGATGTTTTGCATGAAAAGATAATCTTCTATCACTATCGACCGCGCACCTTATACAACAACAAACGACGACGATATAGCTGACACTTTACTATTAGCTTGCCAGTTATGCAATCGTATCGGTCGATCGTCTACGGACTACGCCAAATATGATAAACAGTATATATCATCGAATAGATAAAGATTGATGGCCGGTATCCTCCAACATAAAATGACCATGAATACCCCTAAAAGCTCCTAAAAGCTTGGGGGCTCAATCAATTCTTTCTCCAGTCTTTATCATCCTAGATGGGCCCCTCTCGTGAAAGTAATTACCTTAAACATTAAATGCATTTAAAAATGACACAAACATCTCACTAAACAAATCATAAAATGTATACAAATAATAAAGGTAATTTATCTTAGTGATTTTCATGTGTCCATGCAGTCACTACTACTGCCTCCTAGATCACCCCCCCCGGCTTACACTCTCTCTGCAATCGTGTCTCCTGCTATCAATGGCTCATTTAATCAACTCACTAACACCACCAGCCTAAAACGATTGGATAAATTGATCTGACGGTCATTATACTAAATAACGATTGTGAAGCTGCCCTTCGTGATTCTTATTTTGCAAAAGCGTAAGAAGAGTGCATCGGTGAATCTCTCTCTACACAACTAAAGCATAAGTAGTAGTCTATTGAATCGTTTTTAGAGCATTGCAATATTAGACATACAGAACTATATCAACGACGGTGATTTACATAGCGAGTATCAATTGATCGACAGCGGTGAATAATAGCGGAGTATCATTGCAATAGATATCGACCGACGGCGAGCACACTGCAATTAACCAAGCAACCAAACACACAAACACACACTATACATCATACAATACTAACACAGAGATATGAGTCCACAAACAGATTCACAAGGAAGATGTCCATCCCATCCCTTTGTACAATTACAACGATTATCACCCCGCACTAATGAATGGAAGGCATTATTGGATAGTTGTCCTATATGTACATTGGATAATAAAAGTACTTGTTCAAGTGCTGCTAGTTCAGTTTGTAGTGCGCTGAATAACCTTAACGGGGAGGAAGACAAAGAGAGGGAGGTTGTAGGGTCAGTAGGAGATGGATTAGTAAGCGGTGGTGAGTTGATAGTCAAGCAGTCATCGCAAAGAGGAAGGCGTAGCGAGTCTCAATCATCATCACATAGTCGGTCACGAGGACGATCACAGCCACGTACTACATCATCTTCATCTTCATCCTTAGATGAGATTAAACCACGCAGATCACGATCAAATTCTCGTGTACGATTCTGTCCACCGACTACACAGGGTGAGGGTAGTAACTTGTCAACTTCATTGGCATTACTTAATAATAATAATATTAGAAGTGGTAGTGGAAGTGGATTTGTTAGACAGAGTAGTAGTAGTTCCATGTCGACACTAGGGAATGGTACTGCCTCGGCATTATTATCGAACAGCAACAGCGGTGTGCCAGGATTGGATACATCATCAACATGCGGATCAATCACATCCAACCTCTCTTCCTCGGCACTCTCTTCCTCAATCATCTCTACCACCTCCCAACCACTCTCTTCTTCTTCAACCACATCACAACCAATAACAAAATCACTATTAAATAAAGATCCAAAGTATAAAGTCTGTCCAACGACAATGCAACGACAGTTAGATGAAAGTATAAAGGTAACGACAATGAGTATGGATATTAGTATTGATGAAGAAAGTTGGAATGGTAGTAAGAGTAGTTCTAGTACTTTGAATTTAACTTATGAAAGGGGTGAGAGTGGTGGTGATGGAGACCATCAGGTGGAGGAGGATCGGGGAGGGGAGAAAAGGGGAGAGGGAAGTCATGATGATGGGCAGCAACAAGAGGAGGAAACCAGACGGTCACCAAATCGTCAACGATTCAAGGACGAGGAAGAAGACGACGCTAGTGATTGTAACGAAGAAGAGGATAACGAGGAGCAACCTTCCGAAGAGTATCAAGAGGGAGAAGAACAGAAGGAGGAAGAGGGTATCATGCTTTGCATGCCGGTTGCTACTGCTCAGGCTCAGGTAAGTTCTACTTCTTTTGTTATCCAATTATGATACTTTATGCACATGATATGTTCACTAACACACTATCTCTCTCACACTTACCTTTCTTCAAACCAATAGCAGCAGCTTGAGCCCCATCAAGATGAACCAACAAGTCAAGAACGAGAACACCAAGAAGAAGAACAAGATGACGAGATTGAGATTGGCGTACGTCGTTTACGGGAGAGTGTCGAACGGCACAGTCGTCGAAGGTACCGATCAAGAGAACCTACAAGTCGTTCTTCGCGATCGAGTAGTCTTGCGCCCTCAAGAGGACATACTGATGATGACGAGACTGAGAATGACAGTAGAAGAAGAGGTCACAGTACCTCCTCTTCCTCAAGAAGACAGCGTAGTTCCTCATGCCAAATCATCGGTAGTCGATATACCCAGGCTACAACACAACTTGTTCAGCGTCCTGATCCGGAAGAATTCCCATGTCAAGATTATAGTAGTCAAGCGTCTACTCAAGATCGACGTAATGGTGGTACAATGGTGTTAGTCAAGCAACCATCTTGGCCACCACCACAAGATTCTGATCTCAAGAGTTTGGAGCCTGAGGAGGAGAAGCAAGATCAGCATAATCAGAGGAGACAGAGGAGATCACGAAGTGCCCGACATACTGCTCGAAGTTCCTCATTCACATATGGAGGTAATGGTCATCATCAAGTGCCTCCACCGCCACCACCACCGCCTCCTCCATTAAAGGCCAACTCCCCACCACAACGTCAAAACTCTGCACCTCCTGCTTCATCCTCTTCTGCCATTGTCGTTTCTCAATCCTCACCAACACACAAACCAAAGGTTGGTCATAATCATGTTAATATGATTGTTAATCCTCGTCAAGATGATGACACCATATCAACATTATCCTTCATGGGAAACAAGGCTTCATCTATTATACCCCAACGCCAGTTCCTTCGTGATCCTCAAGGCGGTGGACAGCAGTTGCAAGATGTGAACGAGCTGCCACTCCCCATGAAGACATCCGATGGTACTGTTATTTCAGCACATCCATCAATATGTGAAGAGGATATGAAACAGCCGTCTTCAGTGAATGTCAATACGAATAACTACGACAAGAAAGGACGATGTGTCGTCCATCCTCACATTCGTTTACGTAAGAAGAAGCTCCTAAATCGATTGTGTCTAGGATCATCTTCAAAGGATAATCCTGATGGTGGCGGATGGAAGATACTAATGTCGGCTTGTCCAGATTGTTGTGTTGATGAGTTACGTCGTATCCGGTTAGTTGAGGAGAATAATAAACGATTGGCACTAGTTGCTACTCAACAGCAGCAGATGTGTCAATCGGTGGCTACCAATGAGATGAGTTTGGTACCCTTGGATACTAGTGAGCGTAGTCATCAGAGTGTTACTGATCATCATCAGCAGCAGGCTACTCCCAATTCAGGTAGAGGAGCGGCAACCTTGGACATGTTGTTAGATAACAGTCAACAGCAACCGCATCGCGGTAGTATGACTAGAGGGCGACGGAGCAGTGCTCGTAGCTTGCACAGTGCAGGGAGTAATGATACTCCTTCTTCTAATCATCAAGGCTCAATGATGCGAAGTTCATCCGTCAGTACAAGACAACGACGATCCTCCTCGTTACGCTCTCCAAGTCTAACTCCACCCAAGCGATCACCAAGCCAAGATAGCTTCCGTGCACCTCGTAGCAAAAGCTGTGTGCCCGTGTCGAAGCACATTGGTAAGAGCATCAAAAAGAAGCTCAACCGTCGTCCATCGGAGGAGACTGCCAGTTTAACAGGCAGCTCGGGTGGTTCAAGTAATGAGAAACCGAATCCTGCTGTTGCCTCCTCTTCCAAGTCTTCACCGTTGGATACTAGTGATCGTACTGGTACCACACATGATAGTACACTTGCTAGTACAAGCTCGCCCTTGTCTCAACAACAATTTGTTGAACATAGTCCAGCTGATCGTAGATCAAGTTATGGAAGTAGTCATCAAGGCAGTTATCATCATCATCAAGAAGAGGAAGGAGAAGATGGTGTTACCCCACTCAAGAAGAAGAGAAGATCCAAGAGAGACAAGAGCAAGTCATCCAAGCGTAGCAGTAGCAGTGTATCCTCTTCTCAACAAGATAGTGTTAGCTCTAAGAGTGTATCCTCATCCAATCCACCAACTCCAGGACAGCGAGGTACAATCAATGTCCGTCAGATGCAGTGGACTAATCCCAAGAACAACCAATCGGGTACATATACTGGTCAGGTGAATCATCTGTTTATCCCGCATGGTCATGGTGTAATGACCTATGCCGATCAGACTTTAGGTATCAAGGATGGAGAGTGGAAGAATGGAAGGTATCGTCGTAGCAATCATGATGGTGAAGGTAGTAGTAGACGAGGGTCGACCTCGTCACGAAAGTCGGGTTCATCTTCTCGTAGTAAAAGTTCATCCCACACCCACAAGTCCAAGAAGAGTGATAGGAAGGAACGTAGGTCACGGAGTCGCTCAAGATCGCATCGTCATCATGCGGCTGCACACCAGCAGACTCAGGTTGAGACTCAGTAATCAGTAGTAGTAGACACAAGTGCGGTATCAACAAGTGCCAAGTGCCAAAGAATAAGTAGAGAACTGCTTGATAACAAGTACTTAGTAGATTTTGATTTAGGTTTATAACTTTGTGCATATCTTAGACTCGCCCTTCACCTAATCTACAGAGGGAGAAGAATCTATAGAAGTAACTATGAATACGCATTTGTTCAAACTTTGTTCTAAATATAGATCAACTACATATAATAAGGTGAAATATGCCGTCCTTCACCTTGGCTCTCCCAAGCTTGTCTAAAAGAAACACCCAACCACAAGCGTATACATGAGCCCATCGTCATACATAAGGCCGTAAAAAAGTAAGCCCCTAATTCTTTTTCATTTTCTGCAACAACTGCAAAGCACGTTCAATATCAGCTGCGTTCATTGAGGGAATGGAGTCGAGAGAGTCGAGGGATGTCCAGGCGGTGCTGTCATCTTTCACAGAAGACTCTGCTTCACGGAGACGGGCGTAGTCATATTTTGTTACCGAGCCATGTTTTTGGTAGTTTGACAGTTCACTACCATCACCATTTACCTGGCTCATAATGAACCTTTCAATGGTTTTAACGTACAAAGCCATTCCGCCTTGGTTGTTATGAATGTAATCATAAACACCTTGATATTGAACTTTCAAAAGTTCCACATACTGGGCACCCGTCACGTTCTCTCCATTGGAAGCCTTCAAGAAGAGGTCAAGAAACTCTTTGCTGGAAAAGACTTCCAATAGAACCTTATCGATGTTGCCTTCGTCAATGATAAGGGGAGAATCCGCCTTGAACTCGATGACAGATCCAACTGGACCGTCAGCAGCATTCTCATCACCAATACTGAGATCACGTATACCAGCATCAACTTGATTGTTATCTTGAGCTAAACGGGCAGGCGATTGTTTGGCGGCAGCTTTCGCTGCTACCCTAGCCCTAAAATTTGCGCCTTTCCTTGCCCAAACATGGGTTATTGCAGCCTGCTTATCTTGAGGAGCTGAACGAGCAGCTTCTTTTGCGGCAGCTTCTTTTGCGGCAGCTTTTTCGGCGTTACGGGCAGCTTGTTTGGCGGCAGCTTGTTCGGCGAGAGTGACATCAATCTCACCGAGTAGGCGAATGTCTTCTTCGGAGAGGTCTTTTTCGGAGAGGTCTTCTAAGCGCACAAGCTTCTTGATGGCTTCCATTTTGTCATTGAACTGAACATTCAAACCCTCCATCTCTGTAACATTAGAGGCACTCTCTACCATCTCGGCCGTTTTGTTGATGCTGTCAACTGTATTCTGGGCTTGCTTGACATGTGTCTTGGCCTTTTCTAACTTGGTCTTGGCAGAGGTCAAGTTGGAACTAGCCAAACCTGACAACTCATCTAACAATCGGGATAAAGTTTGCTGCTCTTGTTTCGTCTGATCTACCATTTCAGGAGTAATACCCGAGGAAAAATTCTTAAGCATGGTATCAGCATCATTCCTTGAATCAAAGGAGCCAGAGGCAAGACACAAGGCCATCCGAAGAGTAGAGTCCATGTCGCCAACGTTGATATTGTATCTTTTCGACATGTAATTCTTCAGTGTCGAAAGAAGGGGGATACTTTCGAGGATCGTCGTCGAATCCAACAAGATGGATAAAAATTGAGCTTTATCCTCACGCTCTTTCCAATCGTCATCACGGGTAATTTCCAGAACTTGAGATGCCTTTCGATTTGTGGAATTCTTCCTCTCACGAGAGCGTTCTTCTAGGGTATCATCATCCCTTTTCTCAGCCACCATTCCACCAACATCAGTATGGTTAGGAGGTGTCAGGTTCTTGGTCATCTTTGGTGTTCGTGGTGTAGAAGCATGAGCAAGATCTTCCTTATTCATCTTTAACGCCTTATTTGCGGAGGGCCTATTCAAAAGAAAAGGAGAAACGCGTGATATATATTAGTGAGGAACGTGCATCACGTGTATCATTAAACACCATAAACTCTTACCCATCCGTTGTGTGGGTAGACACAGAACCAGTTGCACTCCTGTGTAATGATTGAGGTGCAATATTAAGTCAGATTAAAGGGCATCAAAATTATATATAGAAAAGAATATACACAAATATGTACGCACCTCGCGTCTGATCCCATGGCACCGGTCAACCCACCACCAAATAAAGAACCATTTTGATGAAACCTGGTAATTAGTATTAAAAGGAAGTGGAATAAATCCCATGCGTGAGTTAACATAAGGTGCCGAACAAATACAAGTATATGAGGTATCTTTTAATAAACAACTTACTGGATTGCTTGACCACTGCCCATAACACTACCACTAACACTCCTATTAGCAGCAGAAGATCCCGGAGTTGAATTAGTAGATCCTCCCATAGATGAACCATCCATATGACCCCTAATTAACAAAACATATAAAGATAAATATGAGTAATTAATAATAATAAAAAAGAGACATATCATATGCACTTTTTAATATAAATCCATATACACTTACCCATACCCAGCGTATCCTCCAGTTCCGTGAGTTTCTAGAGGTGCATATAATTCTTGGGGATTATGTTGGTGCATAAATCCTGGCTGGATAGACGATCGAAGAGGACTTAATACCAAATTATTACCACCTTGATGATTATTCGACGGACCGTTCGACGGACCGTGGCCATTACCCTGGGATTCGAGGTGTGTACCGCCGCTACCATTCAATCCAAAACCACCGCCATACATATTAGCACCACCGAGAGGGTGAGGTTGCTGAATGGGAGGATGGTATTGAATTGAACCCTGCTGGATACCTCTACTACCAAGTTGTTGCGGAGTAGGTAATTGATTGTTCATCATGGAGGGTTGTTGTTGAAGACGTGCCGGACTTGCGTATCCTGGATTGGTCATAAGATGTCCAATACCACCTCGGTTGTTTTGTTGGAGGGTTTGAGTCGAACCTTGACCTTGAACTTGTTGTTGGTGGTATGGACTGTTCACGATGGGGTGTTGTTGAATAGGTGGTGGTTGGTGTTGCTGCTGTTGTTGAGGAGGAGGTGCCTGATGTTGTAGTGTTGGTGGCAAATCCGCAGGGCCAAGATGATCAGCATGCTGTTTTGCCATGTTGTTATTTGCTCGGTTCATGATACCGTGATATCCAAATTGTAACTCGGGATATTCTTGAGTAAAGGTCGATGACTTCTTAGAGTTGAATACGTCCCTGACTTTCTTGGCGTACTTCTCGGCTGTCGGTGTTGTTGTGTTATTGAGAGTACTATGGTGTAACCCAATGGCTGAAATGAAGTAATAATAGGGGACCGTGCCAGGTGCAGCATTGACTAGATGCTGGAGGTGTTCAATAGTCAAATTGCGTCGATAGAGGAAGACTGCTGCAGCGTAGCGGATTTGGTCGGGGGTGTTAACAGGAAGTTCAGTTTCTTCTAGAAATTGATTTTGATTATCCATTGTTGTTATGAAGGTTGCACTGTCAACCTTTATGAACAGTTCACCCGCCAACTCCGTAAAGATCTTTCACATCATTCAGTTTGGTTGCACTGGAGTGGTTGCACCGAAGAAAAGTCATTCCCGTTAAACGGTATCCTAGTTGGCCCACGGTGGCCCACCATGCTCCTCAATGAAACACGAAGGCCCATTATGGTAGGTTGTGGTCCACGCTAGAGTGATGATCTCCTCAACTACTCAACGAAGCAAGCGATAGCTTCCATTTATATCATAGCCACAAGAAATAATATAGAGAGATACACAATTATTACTTTGTACCAGTATAGTATTAGTACTTGAGTGCTGTGAAGAATGAAAAAAGTTGAACTGAAATACGTCACGGCAGTCGCTGCATATTGTCTCCTTATGTTTAAGATACGATATTGCTTGATATTGTACTACCTGTTTTATCCCATCTAATGCATCAAGCCGTCTCTTCCTATTCTCAATAGTAGAAGCCACCCCAATTTCAGTTCCTACATATCATTCTTAACTGTCCCTATTAACTATCTACCTCCTCAACAACCACTCCAAACTTTCCATCTCATCCTCACTAGGGAAAACATTAGCCACCTTCTTTAAACTTTCATCAACATCGAATAATCGATTACTTAAATCATTAAAGTTATTCATCAAATCTTGACATGAACGTTTCAACAATTGATTCTCCTTCCGTAATGATTCAACTTCTTCTTGTAATGATTGATATTCATTAGAGTTTGGTGGTGGTGACGATGATCGTGGATCATTATTGTTATTATCTTGACCCCGACGTAAGTTGGTTACATACTCTCCATAATCACGTTCTTCATACCGTAAGTTGTTTGGACGTCCATCACGTGGATCAGGACCTCGCTGTTGCTGTTGGGGTGGTGGGCCTCTTGGATCTCTCTGTTGAGGAGGTGGAGGGCCACCAAAGCTCGGTCCAGGTCCATTCATACCAGGTGGTGGTGGCGGTCCACCCATACCCCTCTGTTCAAATCGATTAGGACTTCTCTCTCCATATCCACCACGACTACGCATCCGTGGTTCCTCATCAGGAGGGCCTCTCCTATTTCCATACCTATCCATTGGTGTGGATACACCTGAAGCAATTGCACCCAATCCTCTCCCACCGCCACCATCTGGATTATTACTACCATCACTTCCCGATCGTCCCTGACGTGGCTGTGAGGCAGTATTGCCTGCATTCGGTGCTGATCGGTTGGCATTGTATGATTGTGCTCCGTTCATACCTGTTGAGAGTAGATTAATCACGTGGGTGTCAAGATATGATTTGATACATGTTTTAATGATGATAAAAAACATAGGAAGCATAGGAAGAAATGAGAACGTAGCAGGTTAGAAGGTATTAAGTTGCAAGGAGAAACAAATAACAATCAACAGACATCCATTGCAAATACGTGTGATTTAAAACTACCTTCTTTCAACATCACACAACTCAAACCATCCCAATAACACATACCCCATCCACTCTCAATATCACTCAAGTTAATATCAAACCAAACTACCATACCCAACACAGAAAGAAACGACAATAATCACACAATAGAACTTCTGTATCACAACAACAAATAACGCACCGTCACCCATTGGCGGTGGACCCATACCATCCGGTCCACCAAAGCTACGCTGACCCATTGGTGGTGGTGGACCGTCTCTCATCGGCCCTCCCGGACCAGGTCCCATCGGTGGAGGAAAGCCTGCCATTTTTAGAGATTGTTGTTTATTGCTCTTTTTATTTTGTTGTGTGTATGATCGAATTGAAAAGAGTGATAACTTCGTTGTTGAGGTGAAGGCATTGCAATAAACACTACCATTTGATAATAATAACAGTAGAATAAATGATATTAAGCATGGTAGTATGGTAGTACTATGCTTTGCAATGGTATGTAGTTTAGTTTGCTTTTCCATGATGTTAAAATTTTACGTAAAAACAATACGGATGATAAATATACAAATTTGACGACGAAGCTAAAATCTAATGATAATAATGATAGTAGCCAATTATTAAGTAGTACTAATATAACTCCTCTAATGATGATACGGCGTCCACACAAACTGCTAATAATTATAATAACCGCCGGATACCGGCAGAAGACTATGTTTGAAAATCTATACATTGACTCTAATACTAATAGTACGTCTCATCTACCAATCTAAACTAGATCAACTACAACTTGAGGCTGTGCATTAAACTTCTTTGCCTTTGTAGCTTCTTCCTTTGACTTCACTTTTGTCTTCTTCTCTCCCAACTTCGCCTTACTGCTGCCATGTCGTAGATTTCCGTGAACTTCTAAACAATCACCTTGTTCGAGCCCACCACACTTCCATCTAGGGCGTAAAGTTCTCTTGTTACCATCTTTATGCTTATTGATAAATTCTTTCCAAGATACACCATTCTTCAAGGGCTTGTAGGCGGCTACGACACTACTCAGTGGTTCCTCGAATAACTCTTTGGATAGTTTGAGAAAGCCTGCGTCTGTACTTAGACGCTTGACAAGATGTGAAGCCTGTTTGGCAATCTTTTGAGCCTTGTCTGGATTCTTTTCGGCCCACTCAAACTTGGCCTGTAGATCACTCAAATCGCCTCTGATTGGAACATAGTGCACCATAGGCTTCATGATGCTATGGAGATAGTCTTTAGTTTGTGTCTCGTGATGAAACAAAAGACCCGGCATTGCTAATTTGTCTAGTGTATCAATAGCAGTACCACCACTTCCACCAATATCAATATGATACTTGTATTTAGAAAGCTCTTCATGAGACATAGATTCACCGATTGCTGAGATACCATGCTCGACAAACTTGTTGTAGAAAGCTTTATTGCCATCCTTGCCATGAGTAATTGCAGTTGTAAACTTGATATTTGCCCAAGGTAAGCCACCATTATGTTGAGCATGCTCGGCTTCGGATGTTAGAACAACTCCTTTCCACCGAGGAAGAAGATGATCGTATATAGCTCGTAATGCCTTGGTTGCAGCGATATTCTTCTTATTCTTCTTGCCTGTAAGCTTGAGCTCAATATCTGTATCAAAATGAGGCCTGCGGAGTCCGTGTATGGCTCGATGCAAGAAGGACTGATCGCTACCCCGCCAAATAACTTGTGGTATCAAATCCTTCCACTCTTGATTCCCAAATTCGATTCCTTGAGGATTACCCTTTGCCTTGGGTTTCAATAACTTGCAAACCGAACCATGCTCAAGCCATTGATGAAAACAAGCAAGATGATTCCTCTCGGGCAGTGGCATGGTAATAGTACTGGGCACAACTGGATGCTTGAACACAGATCCAAGGTGTAAAATGGGAGGGAAGTCATTCGACACACATGACTTGTCTTGGTGATTATGGTAGCACTTGTTCTCCTCAAACTTGTATTGAGGATAATCGTTCGAGGCAATGACAAAGACAAACTCGGATGCCTTTGGATTGAACCGTTCAGGATGCAACCTCCTCAATGAGTTTGTCATGACAGTTCGGATTCTTTTGAAGTGTGATGCTTTCCACTTGATGTCGTCAGTGTAGAGGAAGTTGAACTTATCGTCCTTTGGGTCGTAGATTACAACTGCAACACTATCATTGTACACGTCAAAGACTTGAAGAGCATTCTCAAGTGTATAGCTTGAAACTGCTTGGTTGGATGTCAAGGCAGCAGCAAGAGATACTGCTCTCTTCTGGGTGATCGAAGCCTTCTCCTTCTTATCTTGATGATGAGCATGCTGCTTGTTTAGATGAGTCTCTTCACCCTTAACAACTCCACGAGGTTTGACTAGAGATGTCTTTGTAGCAGCCAATCCTTTAGATGGCTTGTGTTCGGTCGATCCCTCTGGCGACTTGGCATCAAGCTTAGCTTCGGCAGTAGCAATCGATGGAAGAATCTTCTTGACCACTTCCTTCACATCTACTATGTGCTCATCCTTATCGATATCACTTGGGGTGCTAGATTTCTCCTTAGATGACTTTATTGTATCTTCTTTGATACTGGTATCCTTGATAGGGTTGGCTACTACTGCCTCATTGGCCAAGGAGTGGTCTTCTTCTGCCCCATTCTCATCCGAGACGACAGAGTTGTTCTCCTGCTGTTGAGTAGTATCAACATCAGGCAAACTTCTCCTCTTGATTGTATTCGTCAACTTGATATCTTCCTCATCATCTTCGTCTTCGTCAAGCCCATCCATCCAAGCTGCCCCATCCTTATCATCTCCTGAATCCTCATTGATATCACTTGCGGTATCCTCCTTTTCAGTATCAACATCAGCACTACTTCCACGAAGACCGTTAACCTTGACAGTATCAATCCAATCATGTGCACTACTCAGTAAACCATGTACATTATTCTTACCCCATTCAACATATTCATGTAAATTAGTAGCCATTTGTCTATCCTCTTCTGCATCGGAAGCGATAAAGTCAGCTGCAAGAGAGTTGGTATAGTTGTTAATGTCATTCATCAATTCCATAGCATCAGGCACATTGGGTATATAATCAGCAACATTCATTGCTAGTGAATCTGGTAAGGTGAATGTAACCTCCTCCTCCTCGGCTTTAGTTAATTCCTCTAATGCTTTGATAACCTCTTCAGAATCAACTGCTTGTAAGTTGCGGTGTGTCGGATCCATTGCAGCACTACCACCCATACCCAGCTTAGAACGTTGTAACAACTCCTTAGCTCTTGATATATGCATATTATATTGATTACTATGATATTGCACATATATATTCAATGACATTACAATAAAAGTAAATGTATACGCCAAGATGTGAAATAAGCTAGCAAATGACTTCTTGGTAGGAGGTGTAGGACGCTGGATTGTTGTAGTTTGTACCTTGCCATTATTCTGATATTCTATTTTGATACCTTTATTAATTTGCTTTGAGTTTAACCATAGGACATTGTCGGTAGTACTAATGGTGGAGTTACTGCTGTTAATATTGTTGTTTGGATTTGCAATGTTAGTTGGGACTGCAAGGCCCGCCGATCGAGAGAGACGTTTGATTGCCATGATATAGGATGGGTTGTAGCGAATAACTTTTATTGATATGTTAGATGTGTGTACTGCCTTCATCCTAGAGTATCGATAAATGAGGCCGTAGATGAAGGGAAGAGGTTAGTGGTGTTAAATCTTCCCCTCGTATTACTGCCAATAAACTGCTTGTTAGTTGTTGCATGCCCAAAATTGTTTATCAGTGGATAAGTAAGTAGAGTAAACATTACTAAAGAGGGACGGCAAGGGCTATCGATGTGTATCGCCGACCGACCAATAGCGTCTATATCGAAGTGGTGGCTTGGGGGGAGGTACTGTGACATTCAATATACTTGCAACCTCCACGAATTGAATGAATCAGTGATCTCTTCTTTTTGTCATACTTTACACCGACCTCCACCATCCTCATCCAATCGATACCATTTGAATGCAATACTAGACTCTGCACGCAAATGATGGTCGTCTATTGAACATTTTATCTTTGATGTCAAAATCGGCGGTGGCTCTCAACTTCCGGAGATACATCTATCAATTAGCAAAAGTGACACCATCATGTGAGCATATCTGCAATAATGTCAAATACTATGGAGAAGAGAGCAAAGAGAATGGGGTAGTATTCTCTTGCCAATAATCGGTGGTTTATATTATTCATATCATATTATAATGCTGTCGATATCCACTCCTAACCATCAGTGCATAAGCATAAATAGTCATAATGATAATATATGTATTCAACTTCAATTATTAGCCATATCCTAGTTGTTTGATGTAAGGCGTCTCGGATATAACCGATGATATGCTAAGCTTAACATCTACACATAATTAAAATGCAATTGTATATATTTCAACTCTACTACACAATGAGTACATAATAAAGACACATATATCAAAGATAGAGTTGATAATAACTGGATAATTTCTTCAAAGTGTGCAAAACAACTACCCAACCTCCAAGCACAACAGCACACCACAATAATACACCACGCATATTATTGTGCAGTATATTAGATTGATTGTGTATTGGCAACAACGCAACAGGTTATATGCAGAAACCTCCTGCAAATGAGACTGAGTCGCGATGTTGTGCGAGTCAGAATTTTTCACACAGCTCATAATTTCCATCAAGGTAAGTTAAAGCTTACTTCTCTCTTAATTGGTAGAGTATTGTTGTTTGTTGTATATTAATTAACACTCTTTAATTGGCAATGGTGTTGTTGTTTGTTGACTGTTCTATTATTTATACTAACGTCTAATAGATTTCCCATTTGTCAGCACAATATAAATACCCCAAACACAAACATTATGAGCAATCAAAGTCCAAGTCAATCCGAGTTGGAGGTAGTTGCTGATCAATTAGCTGTACTGACAAATCTACAACAAGAGGTCGCTCCACCCACTCTTGAGAATGAAGAAGCCAGGCGTCGTTTATTGGAGAGGGTTGTTACTCTGCTAGTTCAAGTTATAGGAGAACAAAGTGAACAAATTGGTACTCTGAACACAGAGGTTGCCCGTCTGAGTCTTATTTCTGCAGAAGCTGCTGCCGCTGAAGAGGATTCGACACAGCCTGGGAAGAAGGCGTTAGAAGTATTCAATAACATTCTATCTGAAGCAGAGGACTCAGAAGCATCATCGCTTCCAACAACTAAGTTTGAGGCTCTAGTTGAAGAGATTGGTGAAGGCTTTCATGGCGATGAACTTGAGAAACAGCTAACTCTTGTCGATCCAGAACATACCGGCAAGATAGGAAAGACTGCCTTTGTCAAGTGGTATTGCAATCTTGTCGATCAAGAGGGCGACGATTCATCCCAAGAAACTGAGGTGGACGAGGAGAAGGCTAATGCCGAAGAGGCATTTCAATCGTTTAGTAATGGATCTCCCACGATTCTAGCTTCTGATTTTGGTAAGCTTATTGAATCTATGGGAACAACATACTGTGAAGAGGAACATCGTCGTACTATCAAGAAGATTAGCACCGAGGACGAGTCGGGAAATCGTATTGTATCAAAGGAATCGTTTGTGGCCTGGTATATTGGATGGTTGTTTGGTGATGAAGAGAGCAGCGACAGTGATTAGCTTGTTTGCCGGTACTAATTTGTTTGCCAACCATGGCTCAAAGCTGAAGGGCTTTACCTTTTTATATTTGTGTGGCGGAGTTAATAGTTAAGATGGGGAAAAGATTGGGGATGATTGTGTATTAGAAAGAGATAAATAATCAATACACTATAATCATCCTCCTTGACTTGTCCTTTTGTTGTTTAGTAGTACTTCTCTATTATCAAACAAAACCTTATCTTTACAGTGTCTACTTAAAAGGTGTAGCATTATACATCAAATGAAACAAGGTCCTCTCATATTCCCCGTCCACCCTGCCTCTACAAATACTCAACTAGTGAGTTATACACTCTGGATAATGTTGGAACTATTAGCAATAGAAGCAGCGGATGAATACTTCTCATGACCAAGGGCAAATGTAACAGCCTTCTCCAACAAAATCATACGCTTCTGCTCTTCCAACACTTGCTGTTTCAATAATTCAATTTCATTCCTCTTCGTTTCCTTCTCTTTCATAAGATCATCAACTACCTTCTTACGTCGATCACGACTTGCCTGTGCCGAGAGACGGTTACGCATTAAACGACGTAATCTACGACTTTCGGGATCTTTCCCTTCAGGTAGTAACTTGAGATGATCGGCGGAGGAGGATGGTCCACTCTTTTCTGCTTTGGGTGATGCGGTAGTCTTCTTCTCGTTGGGGGTGACACACGTGGTAGTGGTGGTGGTAGACCCCTTATGAGGACTTGATGGACAATCTTGTGGCAACTTGATTTCAAGATTACTATCCTTGGGAACATCAACCTCCTCGGTAATCTTATTCTTAATCTCAGTATTCTTCCAAACACTATCAACGAATACCTTAACATTTAAATTCTGAGTAAAGTCCCTAACCAACTCTTCTTGACATTTCTCAATTGTTGCCATAACATTCACATTAGTAATAATTGACATTGTATCCTCTACAATATCATCAACATCCTCGGCACCTACCAAATTAACAACTTGTGCCTTGGCTCTTGCAAGTCGTCGGACTTTACGTGCCCTACGTGCGGCAATAGCCTCGGCACCAGTGGGTAGAATTGGTTTCAACCCTTTCAACCTTGGATGAGAATGGAAGATTGTTGGTGCACGATATCCAAATGCCTTCTTCCTAGAAGTAGAAGAACGGTGTCCACCACCACCACCTACGGATACGGATCGCAATAATCCAGAGGTATCAGTAGTAGTATAATTGGAAAAGAAATCCAATATAGGTTCAGACTCTTGTTGGAGTAAGTTCAACTCGGTAACGTCCTCGGGTGCAATATCTGACATCGACACCTTGCGCTTCCTCAAGGGACGTCGTTTATTATGACCAACCTTCTTCTTGATATTAGTCTCTCCTCCTTTTCCATTTGGTGTTGGGAGTGGTAAATGTGCAACGGAATGTACAATGGGTACATATACTTGACCTTGATGACGATCGGGAGTAATGCTAGAGGAGGAAGAAGAAGCCTTGGTGGTAGTAGCAGATGATGCATGGAGTAAATCATATTGGGGTGACAAGGGTGGTAATCCACCACCAACAACACCAACACCAAATAAACCTCCCGATGCACCACCACCATTATTCACGGGATGGAATTGTCCCAAACGATCTTGTAAATCTTGAAATGTTGCAGTCATCTGCTGCTGCTCATTTAACGTATCCAACAAATTCAAGGAATCATACTCTCCCTCTTCAATCTTGAATGTATCCAACATTTTATCCAAATTAGAATTACTTGGTAAACTATTCCTTGGGGGTAACATATTATGAAGTTGTTGTTGTAACAATGAATTGTTATTATTCATAACAGGTAATAGTTCCTTGTATGGATCATTCTCGGAATGGGAATAGCTCAAATCTACTCCCCCACCTGCATTGGAACTTGAACCGGGAACTAGACTGCTCATAACGGGTGGATCATTATTCAATAAATCGAAGATATCATTCTGATCCTTGAGAGAGCTTAGGGCATATAGTGATGCAAAGTCCGTAGTATTTGCAGCAGCTGCTTGAGAAGGATAGTTATGAAGAGAAGGTGGAGGTAAGGATGGCGGTGGGGGAGGAGAGAGGGATACCATTCGAGATATGGTATGCTTTTGCTCATCCTCCTCTGTTGTCACTGCTGTTGGACCGTAGGGAGATGTACCATCGTATACCAAGCCCCCTTCTCCGGCTGCTGCAAAGTTCAATGATGACTTGGCCTTGACACGAGAAGGTGAATCAATGAATAACATTGTATCCTCGATGACGGGTGTATCCTCGAATAGATCATTAACATCTGATCCATCGTTATTATTATCATTCCCCAGGATGAAGTTTAGTTCCTCTTCGGCGGTGTTGAAGGCGTCACTCATGGTTTATTGTGGTATAAAGTGGGTGGTGTCGCAAAGAAAGATATGCTCAAGATATAATTTGCAATTGCAATGATGTGGATGTTTTTTGTGTGTGTTAGATCTCTTTGCAATAGTCTTCAATACAGAAACGGATGGAGAGGATTGCAACGGATATATAATGATGATGATATTGATTAGGACCACACGTCAAAGATATTGGATATGGTTCAGATTTATTATGAGAGCTGGTGGAGGAGAGAGATATCAGATATTAAATGACTAAGATTCATAAGTACCAAATACAATTACATATTAGATCTGTACCTTAATTTGGCAATTGTTTGTTAGCATTTGTACTTCTAATCTCTTTCGGGTTCTAAACTAAAATATTGGTGCTTTATTCTTTTGATCGCTAATAGACGGGAGGCATTGGAGAGCAAATCCCCGGGCACAAGTTCTAAACCCAAGCGGAGAAATGAGGGAGAGTCTTATTGAATCTTTCTTATGTAGTACCCCCTTTTGAGACGTGTGTTGCTAGACTTAAACAATATAAATTATAGGATACTTCTATTTTGTTCTTCATGTAGGGGGTAGTCTTTGAAATTGTAATATAAGTTACTTTTGGGATGTTTGAGAAAGATTTTTCATCCGTCTCTCCTTCAAAAGACTACAAACCACACTCAACCTTGTACGGCAAGGGAGAAAAGGAACTAATGAAGAGTCACTATCTTCTTTCTAGATGGATTGAGGCCAATTCTCTACTCCTCCCTCCCCAGTATCTTCATCTTCATTCCTAAGTAGTTGCGACCTCTTACGTACAATTTATTAGCGTTGCGACTCGTAACAATTTCATTTAGGTAGAACTTTCTACCTCTACTTGATATCTTTACTACTCTCTTCTTATTACTTGTTAGGGTAGGAAGATTATTTACCGCCGACGACATTTATGTTGACATATCAGGTATACAAGGGCCCCGACGATTCATATCACATATATGGATATGAATATATACCCCTTTGGCAGTTTCACTTCTCTTCCCTCCCTCTCATCTATACACTTCTTGAACTTCTTAATTAAGCCACGGCATATTCCAATCCAAACTCAACTTCTTCATCATCATCAAAGCAAATGTCCGGGAGGTCGCTAGGACGCATGAAACCCCAAGCGATGCAAGACGTTTCATTCTCATCGTACTTCTCATCAGTGTAACAGAACTTTTCCTTCAAGTCGGCACAAGTAGTTAACATGGTATGTACCATTTCTTGACCGCACATTCCATCTTTGAAGTAACAAAGTGTACGACGTGTCTCCCTAGTTGGAGATGATGGACGCCTAGTAGGCTATATGAGAAGAGGAAAGAGGAGAGGGGGGGGAGTGAGATATGATATCAATAATATCATATCATCATCTATTGACAATAACACATATATTATCTAATATAAACAATCTTACCCTCCTAGTTGGGCGGCGAGTTGGCCGACGTGTAGGACGACGGGTGGGACGCCGGGTGGGCTTTAAATAGAAATGAACATAAGATGTGTATGTAAGAAATTTCATCTCCATACATTGAGCGAATAATTACAACTCAATAGAATCTCTTGTTCTATACTTACCCGGGGAGTATCATCCTCGTTCGTGGGAGCAGGAGTCTTAGCCGCCTTGCTTGGCATGGGAGTAGGATTAGGTGTTGATACGGGTGGATCTGTAGCAGGTGGATCGGTGGGCATCGACATAGCAGCCTCCTTTTCATGTTCAGTCTCACCAACAAAGATCCTCTCCGGTCGGGTGGCTAGCTTACGAGTAGTGCGACGGTGTACAACTTCATCCTGTATGTATATATTGCAAATTGGATAATATTGAATGAGGTGTTAGTAGAGAAGATATAATAATCAACATCATCGGATAGGAGAAGAGGAGAAGAAGAGGTACAAAAAAATGACAATTGTCATTAAAGATATGATGCTCACCTTTGCGAATACAGAAGGCACCTTGGAACTAAGAATTGCCACAGCGGCTGTTAATAGTTGGAATTTCATGGTGGGTATATGGACGGCAACAATATGAGTATTAATAATGAGCTTCTACTACTGCTTTATTAGAAGTAGTTGATGAGAAAGTAGTGGAGAGATGGTGAACGCGTCGCTTAGGATACCATCGGAAAAGATTCTTCCATACTATTACTTGAATTTGCGGTGCTTGAAGAGGAGGACAACACAATATAATGATGATGCTGCTTACAGTTGCTTTATATGAGCGGCAATAAGTGCTAGTATTCGTAATGTATTCATCTATTATCTGACGGAGTTTAGATATTTATAGATACTTTTATCAACAACTTTCTTGCAATAGTGTCGAGGCTGAGAGTCAGGAGTATAAAGAAGGAAGATATTATCAGATACGCTACCCTAATGCCACTATGAAATCAATAAAAATCATATTGATATTTATCGTCTTATCAGCAATAGCATTACTTCAAGCTATAATATCAGTTGGTATCTGGATTAATAAAGAAGATAATAATCTTATCGAGCTGACATATCCATATCTAGATGAATCATATAATTTACAACGGGGAGGGCAAAGAAGTGATAGGAGTTTACTACCAACAAATGCAACTCTCAATAATAAAGAAAACAATAATAATAATAATAGGTTGGATTTTGCAGTAATAGGCTTTCCAAGGTGTGGCACAACCTTCCTACTTGAGCAACTTCAAGAACATAAAGATGTTACCATGAGTAAAGGGGATTATTGTCAGATACATAATGTAACGAGTGGTGCCGAACGGGTATCGTCTTGGTTGCAATCCGCCTCATATGATAATGCAAATACAAAGTATGGTATCAAATGTTCAACGATGGTACGTGATATGAGTGGTATAGAAAACTTAATGAAGATTTCAAATAATACACGGCTTGTTGTTGGTATCCGTCATCCAGTCAAGTTGTTCGAAAGCTTTTACAATTATAGAGTCTTGGGGACATATAATAATAACGCAAATGATAATGTCTTGGAAAGCCATATCATCCCAAATCCTCGAGAGTTATTGGATGGTACCAAGCATTGGAAAGGCGTTTCGACAGCATCTGCTAGGTTTGATGCATACTTGAAACAGCTGGCCAAGTTACCCTTGGATGAGAACGAAAGAAAGACAATGCTCGATGAAACCCTATGGCCGAAGAGAATATCCCCAAATCCATACAAGGTATTCATGTATACTACCGAACAGTTGCAAGATAAGAATGAGACTCGACAGGTGCAATTTCAAACAGATCTGCAGCACCATCTTGGTCTCGACTCTCCATTCAGGGATTTCAACAAGGCCTCAAAGGCGAATGCAGCACATAATACTCAATGGTACAAAGAACAAATTGACATATGCGAACCTCAATATGCCCAGATTAGAAAGAAGCTAGTACAACAAGGTAGGATATCGAGTGAGTGGATAATAAACAGATTTATTCAGAGTGATGATGTCGTTGTGAGTGATAAGGACTACTTTATATCAACTTTGAGGACGTGGGGAAATGATCCGTGCCAATTCCCTACTAATAAGGAAGATGACAGTGCACCAAGAATAGCCTGGTTGATGTCTTTTCCAAATAGTGGAACATCATATACTAAACATCTCGTCGATGTGGTATCTGGATACAATACAGCGTCGAACTATATTGAGACGGTCATGCGATCTAATGATTTCATCTGGGAAGGTCTATCTGATGGACCATTCTATTCCGCTTCTCCTTCCACCTATAATGATAAGAATTGGACTATATCTCCAACTGGCTTTGTTCTAACAAAGACTCACTGTGGCTCTTATTGCTTATGGTGCAAATCAGAGCATTACATATCATCAGCTGCTCAATTTAGCAGGAGTTGTGGTCGTACTGACCGGGGATACTACAGCAAAACTCTAGCCAAACGAGCAATCCACGTAATACGTGATCCATTCTCAAACATTGTTGCCAGGTTTCACCTTGATTATCAGGCAAAGCTAAGACAGCAAAATGAGACAAACATAATTTATACTCGTGATGAAAAGGGGTTCCGTAAAATGTGCTCAGAGTTGGATTCTTCAGAGGATATTGCAACTTCGCCATTCTATCGTGATATTAGGCATCTTGTCAAGGCAATCCCTTGTAGTTCGGACTTCTTCAGATATGTACAGTGGCACAATCTTGCTCATATCACCACACTTAATCTCGACATTCCGACGTTGATCATACATTACGAGAACTATACTCACAACTTCAATCAAACGGTAGATAAATTACACAACTTCTTGCAGTTAGATATGAAGAATCCGCCGCCTTTATTTGTAATGGGGAAGACCTATCGGGAGTATTTTACAAGAGAGGAGAGGACTGCAGTAAAAGAAATGGTTGAGAAACTTTCAACTAAGAAGACTTGGGAAAATGTACGTCATTACTTTCAATAGGTTTAGGCTGTATGGATGTGTTATCAGATGTACTTGAGAAGTGTAGATAATTAATTGTAAACAAGCCTTGACACTGAGAGGATTTGAGAAGGTATCCTAGGAGTTGATTCACATCTTATTTTACATCATTAGACAACATTTATATTACCACAAACAAAGTCCAAACCTGCTATATCTAAGCACCTTTGGACTCCTATGCTGAGCATATTTGATATGGATCTGTTATCAGATTCTTATCCGCTCTCTTTCTGACACACTCCCGCCTCTATTCTATATCTACTTATCAACCTTCTACATGTCTATTCTATCTGCTCGGACACGTCCAGCAGCTTCTATCACCGCTCATCTACTCAACTCTGGCTGACAAGTTCTGATGAGAGGCAAGGGTCATTTCCCCACGTCCTCAAAGTTGATATAAAGTAGTCCTTATCACTCACAACGACGTCATCACTCTCAATAAATCTATTTATTATCCACTCACTTGTTATCCTACCTTGCTGTATTAGCTTCTTTCTTATGCGGGCATATTGAGGATCACATATATCTATTTGTTCTTTGTATTGCACAGTATTATGTGCTGCATTCGCCTTTGAGGCCTTGTTGAAATCCCTAAATGGAGAGCTGAGACCAAGATGGTGCTGCAGATCTGTTTGAAATTGTACCTGCCGCGTCTCGTTCTCATCATGAAGCTGTTCAACTGTATATATGAACACCTTGTAAGGGTTTGGGATTATCCGCTTTGGCCAGAGTCGTTCGTCGAACATTGTCTTTCTTTCATTCTCATCCAAGGGTACCTTGGCCAGCTGTTTCAAGTATGCATCAAACCTAGCGGATGCGGTTGACACGTCTTTCCAATGCTTGGTACTTTTTAATAACTCTCGAGGCTTTGGGATGCTACGGCCTGACATCCGTCCGAACACGTGTTCGGTTATGACATTGTTATTATACATTTCTAACACTCTATAATTGTAAAAGTTTTCGAACCACTTTACCGGATGTGCAACACCGACAACGAGCCGTGTATTATCTGATATCTTGATTAGGTTTTCTATAGCACTCATATCCCTTACAATTGTAGGGCACTTGATACCGTATTTTGTGTTACCACTTGTAGAAGTATCACTGCTGTTTGAAATATTTGTCAACCATGACAGCACCCGTTCGGCACCACTGGTTACATTATGTACCTGACAAAACTCCCCTTTACTCATTTGTATCTGTGAATGACCCTCTAATTGCTCGAGTAGGAATGTCGTACCAGTCTTTGGGAATCCAATAACTGCAAAGTCCAAATGAAGATTATTATCATAATTCAACCTTCTCCTATCACGGTATCCTCGTATATTATATGATTCTGGAAATGTCAATTGCAAATCATAATCTTGAATATTAATCTGAATACCTACTGATATGATAGCTTGGAGTAGTGCTATTGCTGATACTGCAATGGATGTTAATGCAATTTGTACTGTTTTCATTTTTTGTGTGTTCTGCTTGGGGGAGGAACTCTGGGGAGATTGGGGGGAGATAAGATGGATTATATGTTCTTCAATGACCCACCGTCAAAGTAATATAATTTAGGAATACTAGCTCTTCATACCCCCAACAGAGGAGTATTAATAATGTGCAACAACACTAATGTCTGCAACAGAACACTGGAGGCTTCTCTTTTCTTAATGTTTGATGACCGTGGGTATCCTTACTGGATATATGATATATTATTACCACAAATATCTCCCGTCGCTATAGCCGCTCCTTCCCTTTGATACTGAACGTATAGTCGTCCACTTATATACACCCCGCGTATGAGGGGCGAATAGATTAGGCCTCTATTCAGTCGAGTGGTGAGTTCGGCAAATCAAATGAAAATGGAGCAAACTACTCAAATTCAAAAGATACCGAATGGGACCACCACCAAATGAAGAGTCTAGCTTTGATGCTACATTAAGATATTAAGATGTTGATCTCGATATAGGGTACAGGTGTTGGTTGGAATAAAGGAGACACAATTGTACTTAGTGAACTGCTGCTCGGTTCTACGACAGGATACCATAACTCTCTCCTGCCTATGTATGAGTACGTCTTGTAAGTAAAGGTTAAAGTAGAAGGAAGAGAAACTTAACACAATAGTGCACTTGCAATGTCCAATATTATTTTAACATAGAAGAATATCCACATCATTCGCCTTACAATTAGCAGCCATGCAGGCATACCTTATCATAACACATCCTAAAAAGTCAATCTCACATTTAGTTAAATCACAAAAAGTCAGAGGCAAACCCTTCCACATCACCATCCATATCGGAATTTTGTTGATCAGGGTCCTTTGCCTCCGGTATATAAGGAGCCTCCATTCTATACTCCAATAGTGCATCCTGAACAAAGTTGTGGCAAAGCAAATATGATGAGAAAGTTGGGCTAGAAAGTATACTTTTCATCTCCATCAAATAGCTACTCACCCAATCAAAATTAGCAAACCAGCGATGACACATAATTGCTGTTGTTCCTCCAACCGTCCTTCCAAGCCTCTTTGATTGATCAGTGTGCAGTAGCTTTCTGATAAGATTGGCTACTGCAACAGTGAAGTGATCGGGTATATGAACCTGCCCCGATAGTGCTTTACGGTATGTCTGAGAATTGTACAGAACAAGTTAGATATACGTAAACTGGTACACTAAGCAAACAGAAATCAGTGCACGACGATTCAAACTTACATCCATGGGATTCTCAGCATAGAAGGGTGCCGCACCCTCTGTCATCTCATAAATCAATACTCCTAAACCCCAATAATCCACAGCCCAATCATGTCCCTCACTAAGAATTACCTCGGGAGCCAAGTAGTCGGGTGTGCCACAGAATGTGTACGTCTGTCCGTTCTTAATGACCTTGGCCAATCCAAAATCGACAATCTTGACATAGCCCTCATTATCCAACACCAAGTTCTCGGGCTTGAGATCACGGTATGCCACCTTCCGTTCATGCATATGAGCAAATGCCGCCAATACCGATGCCGAGTAGAACATACTCCAATCTTCACTAAACTTATCCTCAAAGTAAAGTAACTCGCATAACTCTCCACCGCATAATGCCTCCATCAAAAAGTACTTACCCCTAGCATCCTCCAAGACATTGTAACATCGGGCAATGAATGGGTGTATTAATGATGTCATGATATCCTCCTCCCGTTTGATTTTGTGCTGTTGTTTCTTCTCGACAATCTTTTCTTTCGACACGCATTTCAAGGCATAGTATATCTCGGCTTGTTCCGGTGGAGCCTTGTTCCACCTTACGAGCTTGACGAATCCATACGCTCCAACACCAAGGGTGCGCTTGATATCAAAGTCTGCCTTTTCAAATCTATAGAGGGGTTGGGGATCGAGGTTAGTGAATTGTAACTTGGGGAAACACATAACAAACACACAACAAAACACCACACCAAATTTAATACTCACTTGTCACCAGGAGGATGGACCAGGGTATCCTTCTTCCCCGTCTTCTTACCCAAATCACCCAACCTATCACTACCATCTCGTAAATCATAACTCCTATCCAATAAGTATTCCAAATCACCCAACATACGAACGAAGTCCTCCCTCATCAATAATAGACATTTCACCTCACTCCCACCCGCGGCACTTGCGACACACGTTGCCGTACGAACATCACTACTTAATAATGCCTTCTCGCCGAAGAAACTACCAGCGGTAAGTGTAACTACGGGATGTGTATCACTCTTTTCTTTGATATATACATCCACCGATCCACGTTCAATCATGTAGAATGCATCCCCAACATCACCTTGTCGGACGATAACTTGACCGGGTGGGTATGTCTTGAATTGTGCCGCCATGGCAACAGAATGGACTTCATGTGGCTTGAGGATTTCACCAAGTGTCTTATCATGGATTTTTACCTATTGTTGAGGATGTTAATATTGGTGGGGGGAAGAAGTAGTAAAGGGGATTTTGTTAGATTTTTTGCAAGGACAACATGATAGGACCTGACATGTAATATTAATATCAACACCCCCCTGCTCTCATATTAAAGTTAATCCCCAATATCTTGCAAGAAGAATAAACTATTCCCTTTCCCTTAAATAAATAATAAATCCCCCTTTCCCCTCGATATATACACAATTAATCCGAGCATTTAAATTTCAACCCCAAATAATCCATATATAACACTCCCCACCATAAATAAACAATACAAATTATATAAAACGTACCTTTTCCAACAACATTAATTTCATAGTTAACCGTTTCCTCTTATGCCTTGCCATAATAGCCCTAAACGCTCTACGATCCATAAACCACAAATCACACTCCTCCCGCGCTCTAACCGTAGCCGTACGTGGACAACTATACAACAATGCAATTTCACCAAATCCCATTCCAGGATGTAACGTGCCTTTAAATTCTGTAGCTTCATATACATTCACTGACCCATTAGATAATACATAAAATCCATCCCCTTGGGCACCCTCTTGTATAACAATTTCATTTTTTAAACAAGTTTTAGTACTAAATGCATCAATTAAATCTTTTAATTCTTCCGAGGAGCATGCTTTGAATAAAACATTATTACGTATTGCATTATATATTAATTGTTTGGCAACGTCACTTTTGGGTATGACTGGTGGTGTATATGCCTTGTACCCGGGCTTGGTGGGGTCACCTTCGCCGGGTTCGTCTACTACGAATGCTGACGCGCGGATGGCACGTCTGTTTATCATTTTACGTGCCGAGCCTGATCCTTGACGTGAGGAAGATGAGGTACGTCCTCCTCCTTCCATTGACATTGATCCGCGTGTTGCTATTATTTTGTTTGTTTTATTGTTAGTTATTATTTATTGATGGGGGTGGTATTTATTTTTGGGGTGGTATATTATTGAGCACATGATGTGTTAATTATTATTAAATTGAGGGGTGTGGGGGTATTAAGGATGAAATGAGAGACAGGTGTATTGTTAGATATATATTAAAGTTTAATTAGTTTGATACATTGCAAATAAAACTGTATCGAATCGCACACACCAACAAAAAAACAAAAAAACAAACATACCAGATTTTTTACCAGTCTCAAATCGTACACTTCCACTACTGCTACGTTCAACTTCCATACTATTACTACCACCACCATCATTCTTAACCTCGCGCATTTTAGATGATGAACCACGTAATGCAGACGACGATTGTTGAGATGTGTTAGTGCTTGAAGTTGTACTCATATTGGAATTTGTGGATGTTGAATGGATTGCTTGTGGTCTTGATGTATGACCACCGCTACTGCCACTATTGTTGTTATTGGTAGAACTGCCGCCTTGTTGTTGATCACCACCTTGATCATTGTCTTTACGCCCTTTGAAGGATGTTGATAGTTTATTACGAAAGGCATTCATGATAGATTGCAATTATTATTTTTGGAGTTATTATTTTAATGCTGTGTTTATGGAGTGATAGCCAAATCCTTAAACGAGACAAGAGGATATATAATTGCACGGTCTCAACTACTATCTAGAGGCAAGACTCTGGCCTAATCATGCACTATTATTGCTTTGATCAATAAGGCCAGTTTCATTCACCCCTGCCCTCTGCATGATTGTAAATGAGGAAATCAAGATACGACTACGACCACGAACACCACTAAAACAGGTTCAGGTATGCCAAGGCAGTATAGAATAGCCTCTACTTGAAGTTGATCTAGGGTATTTTCTCATTAAGGGACATTTGTCATTCACTAATCACATGCACACCATTAATTAAAGTGTGCACATCATATGCACTCTCATTAAAGATATTGATAACCTCATAGCTATGCTTGTATATTGATAGATTGTTGTTAGTACATTGGGACTACTGAGCCCGTGAAGAGCACCACGCGTCTCCAAACATCATACTCGTGAGTTCGCTCACCGATCATAAAAGTCAAAACTGCCCTCTCCCCTCCTCGCCTCGATTACTATCATATCTCTCCCCTTTATCTCGACAAATAGTGGTACTACCTCTCATTACATATCAGTTGCAACTGCCCGATACAATAATATTCAACCAGTGAAAGTAACCTGGTACTTTAGTATTCATCATGATTCTAGCTCGTCGTCGTATCTTTATATCATTATTGACAATCTCGTCATGTCAGGCTCGTATTACAAATACAAAGAAAGAAGATATGCGTCAACTCCAGACGGAGATTGAGGATGATGGTAGTGATTGTGGATTCGGTGATCCTGCAAAAACAACATTGTTTTCTAATAACTACGACGATACAAATTGTCCATCAACTTATGACAATTGTCTACCCTCGGTATGCCTAGGTATTGATCTTGTCTTTGCCGGTATTGATGCACCTCAAGTAAGTGAAGACTTTCCAGGAAATTATAAGGGCAATTCGACCGATAATTCACAGAATACAAACACCGTCGGACCAGGCTCAAGTTTTGTCTTTTGGGTTCCATCGAACAAAGAGGATACACTTCAATGTTATAAATCAAAAGGTCGTGTTAGTAGTCCCTTTGTCCCAATTGAAGATGGTGATATAAGTTACACAGTTCGTGGTCATGCCTTTTTCTTTTACTTTGAAACTGATAAAGTTACTGTAGACGGTAGTAATGCAAAAGTGCAGATCAAAACACCTGGATTCTACTTATCTCAAGGAGGAACGGCAACAACTATTAGTGATCCCGATTTTACTGATGTAACATACACAAAGTTGGAAGGTACATGGTTGGATATATGTGCTGAAGTGTCTTCTGGTGGTGGGGAGAGTAGTAGTACAAGTAGTAGTTGTGAGGAGAAGGAAGAGGAAGATTGTATTGCAGATGATAACTGTATGTGGAAGAAGAAGAAAGGTTGTATTTCAATGCCATGGGGGGATGGGAAGAATCGTGAGTAAAAGTGGGTGACTGTAAATAAGTGCAAATGATGGTGTATATTGTAAGCACATGTAGAGAAAGGGGAAGAGAAAAGATGTTGTGGTCGGATAAGTCTACAGTCTAGTGTATTATCTTGCCTTGATAGTCCAATTAACCTCGATCAACTTTGTACTTCCATAGATTTTGATATGTTACCCCAACATATAACTTCTATGCACACCACAGACAAAGACAAAACAGATGATATCCAAGTCATCTTCTTCTTTCTTCAATCTCACAACTTACTCCTTCTTTTCTTTGCAACCCATGCCCATAACATATGTGCCTTGATAGGCTCCTTCCCCGATTCATCCTCGACTTTACATTGTACCCATACTTCTCCTTTATCTTCTGTATGTATACGATTATAGTCCTCGTCTGACAATGATGCTTCACATCTTATATCACCTTCACATCGTCTAACAAAATCAACCTTCATCTGTTTAATCAGTGGTAAATGACTGTCACGAACATTCATCCCTACCAAAATCCCCGTGGCTGATTCTGCAGCTAATGCCATTGAACAAGCGTGTAATCCGCCGATATGATTTTGTATCTTTCGTTTATTTGCTAATGATAATTTGGCATTTGTTTGTGTTAAACTCTCTATTCTAATGCCAGCCGTTCCTGCTAATTTGACCATGTTATTAAAGAGATATGTAATTGCCATGGGATGTAATGATTTTGGTAATATCGATTGCATTTTGGCTATTGATGATGCCATCTTGTTCAACTTGTAGACTGTCATGATGTATTTAGTAGTTGATGTGTGAGTTGTTTATCTCCTCCAAAGAAATCTTTTGACAACTAATTGATAACAATGTCAAGCCTTTTTGCAAAAGTTGATAATGTGATAATGACGGTATAAAGTCTTTCTTTTCACTCAGCCTATTACTAAACGCTTTCTTATGGTGTAGTTGATGTGTGATGCAATTGCAATGCTCCTCGAAGCTAATAAAAAGTTGTAATCGGGCTTGATCTTTTGTAGTCAGCCGCCTACCGCGCTCAAAGCATTCCGAGACTTCAATAGTTGTGTTGCAATAGACGTTAATAAGAGTAGGAGAGACCACTAGCGCTGCTTATATTCATCTATTCATTGATATTAGCGTCATCGCGAGTGTTGAAATATCTTTTTGGCTTGGTATCCTTAATTAAGTTGATGGCACCCCTCACAGAGACATCACTTTAGTTTGGCAGTAGATGTGAGCTGATTATAATAGATTATAATACTGAGAAGAGAATGGAAGAGGTGATTTAGCTTTAGTGTTGTATTCAATACATTAAGAGTTAGTATGTTAGCATAATAAGTGTAGGAACTTGGATATGACTATGGTGAGCAATATTTCAGAAGAACCAGAAATAGTTATTAATGTTGAACAGCAGGAGGAAGAAGAGCATACAATAGACATTGGTATCGAGCAAGCTCATCCAGAGGGTACAACATATACTCCGATAGTACCAGTGATTGCAACAGTCGATGATCCTGAAATCAATATAAATATTAGTGACGAGCATCAACAAGATGAAGAGGATCCATCACCCAATAAAGTTCAGGAGAGCAGTACTAACGAAGAAGAAATACACACCGACGACGATCAAGATATTGCACTGAATAAGTTGAAGAAATACTTGAATAGTGAAAGGTTTGGGCGAATCATCTCTGCCATTAACACTGCACTTGGTGCCATTGCCTGGTGCTGTTTGGTTTATTTTATTATATATTTATCTCAATTTGAAGAAGCCGATGATCCAGAGTTGAAAGTTAATACTCCTACTGGAATAGTCATAGTCCCTTCAGTCTGCCTTGGCCTTACAACATTAACATCATTTGGTATGTCAAGGTCTACAACTAAACGAATCCTTACCTTGGACAAGTGATTGGTATCGTGCAAGCTTATATTACCTTGTTACGTTTCTGTTGTCATTAGTATCAGTAGTGGTATTCTATGTATATGCTCCTTCCCCTGGGGTTATTATAGTATTAATTTTGGTATTATCACCCTTTGCTTTAGTATCAATTTTGAATTTTATTTGGTTCATGCTAGCACTGGTATATTTGGTTTTATCATCTCTAAAACGGCTTGCTAATTCAATATGCAACCGGTTAGGTACATTATAAAGAACAGATGGAAAGTAAGAAGACAACCGACGGTAGGTTTGATATTATAGTCTAATAGGTACATTCTCATCTCGTCATCATCGTCCAAAGCAAAGCAATAACAATAACAATCAAAGGAAGAGATGTACTCGAAGGTGTGATCCATGACCATATACTCGTCTTCTTTCGAAGCTCAATAGTCAAATGTAAATTAGTAAGACGTATATATTCACTATCCTTGCATACATAATACTTGCCATCTTGTATAGTTGGATTCTTTGAGGCCTTATTATTAGCAGTAGAAGTAGATGATCCAATCTTCTCATCATCTGTTAACATTGATGGTTTGATAATCGTAGCCTCAAATACTGGTAGGCAAGTTATATCGTAACTATTCAATGGTTCTAAATCTGATATATCAACATTACCCAAACACAGTAAGTGTAATATACATTCATGCTGAAATGCCGAGCTTAATGCCGGTACAGGACTTTGAGCTGCACTTTGGGCAAAGTATTCAGCTACCTGCTTACTGCTACTGAGGTATACACCTTCTCCTAACATTGCACCATTGGCACTTAACGATCCATGATATGATAAGTTGATTAGACCATGATTGATAATTGACCATGTACTTTCAATCTTTGTTCCGTGGTATGCTTGTATTGTACCATATTTGTTGGCGTGTGCAGTGAAGGATGGAGAGGGTGATCCTAGTGCGGTGTTGATGTTGATTGTTAGTTTTGCCACTTTACTTTTGGAAGACGTTGTTGATGATGATGACAATGATGATGATTTATTACTATTGACTAACCGGCTACCACCCGTCCACGGAAGAGATAGCAAAAAGGTCAACAAGGTCTGTGCATCTTCAGATTTATCATTTTGTTTTTGCATCTGTTGTTGTTGAGTTTGTTGTTGTCCACGAAAGCCATGCAAATACAACCGATTCGATGCTCTAAATATACAATGTGACAATGCATCATCACCACCACTTGACGATGTATTGAATTCAACAGGTACAGGAGTGCAGACCTTACTCCTATTCCGACCGGCAGCTGCACATCTCATGAGGAGCGTTTGTACATCGATCATATCACACATGTTTAGATCTATTACAGATGGTGCGTTTTTATTGACAACTCGTGATACTAGTGTCTCAAATGATTCTCCTCTCTTACTAATGCCGTCATCAAGTTGAGATATCATTGTATCGGGC
>Ga0214479_100205_pt1 | contig 37204 bp, 30 predicted proteins | sample M1_20Mar14CPVII9_5_FD_165054 | JGI IMG/M metagenome (GOLD analysis project Ga0214479, IMG submission 165054) | Marine eukaryotic communities from Monterey Bay, California, United States - M1_20Mar14CPVII9sort6BwellE14 | ecosystem: Environmental > Aquatic > Marine > Unclassified | place: USA...
AACCATCATATCTCCACCTTCTTATGTATTAGCTGATTGTTGTATTGTGTTGGGTTCACTTAGATTCCACCATATTAGACATCAAACATCAATTATATAACCAATCCCCACCTCAACTCAACTTAACCAATACTCCAACATATACTTGATATACTGTCATCCAATAAACTCAACATACCAAAATAATATGCATAACCTCATCTAAACTCATTATATTGTCAGTTTGCCAATGGTTTTAGTGCATAATCACTCAAACAATGGTATAATGTCCAATATCAGATTGTTGTTGTATTGTTTGTGTGTTGTTGTATATTGTTGTGTATTATCCATATCCCTCCTCTTCCATAGGCTAAATCTCTGTAACAAATATATCAATACCTCTACTATTTATATATTGTTGTGTATAATCCCCTCCCATGATATTATTACCACACCATATCACATATCCTTTTGTACTATTCTGACAGCCGCAGATTGCGTTGTGTATTGTTTGTTGCTGATTGAGGATGGACTCCATTAAAGTAACACCAATACTCCAACACTCATAGCTATATCATAGCATATACCAACCACTAATACATAATTAATCCAACCCAACATACCCTACTAACTGCAATTGTTGTCACCACTCTCACCAATAAACAACAACAATTAAATTAATTATACCCATAGCCATTCAAGTTAAACCCTCCAATCTCTAAGCAACCAATGCTAATTCATCTAACAACCCATAAACTAATTGCAATTATTTGTTTGGTGTTGTTGTATTGTTATATATACCACCCTTAACATTATTAACATATCAAGGTGCACCTTAAAATAAACGACTTTTTTTGACGAGGGCGCCTCCGACATATACCACCCCAGCAACGCCATCTATGTAAACCACATCATCATATATCATTAATTATTAGTAGAATCGACTATAGTGGTGTATATTGTTGTATATTTTTGTGTATTATTGCAATCACCTATCATGGTAACGGCTACTTTTGTTAGTAATATACTGTTGGTACAATTGAAGTGGTTCTGGCCCTATTCCAAAGTATCTGTCCTCACCATAAATCAATATAGGTCCAGTGAGTAATGTTCCGGCGGTATTTCATTAGTATAGAAGTGCTGGTCGCCGTGCCGCCGCCGATAGCCTACTATGGTTAAATTCCATGTTGCTTGAAAAAGTGTGAGATTTCTATGGGAAACTTGTGGAACTTATTGGAACTTATTTATAAAAATACTCCGCGGTGCCAATTTTCGGAAGTTATCCATTGGAGGTCTTCAATAATATTACATCACCATAGCGGGTAATTGCATAGGCTGGGTTACTTACTCCTTCTTAATTAACAACCTATTCGTTTTCGGGGCAAACATGCCTGGATTAATCTTATCAGTTTGGTTGAATATGGCAGCTGCAAAATTGCAGTATTCCGATCGAATAGCAAAAGATATGAGAAAATCATTTGTCCAATTGTTGGATAGGAATAGACAATCGTTTCGTATGCTGCCCGGTACTGGTATGAGGCTGGATGTAGAGGAAGATGACAATGAAACCTCACCACAAAATGACACCGACAATACCCCTCAGAGTTTTGCAAATCTAAAACAAATGGCATTAGATATAACGATACAAAAGACAGAGGCACCGGCACCTCATGAGACGATTGTAGTGGCGGTAGTAACCTTTTGGGTATCATTAATATCATTATTATACTTTCTACAACTTGATATTAATAAATGGAAGAATGTTGTGGGTATTATAACGAATATCAATACCTGTATGTTCTATGGGGCGCCATTATCAACGATATATTCAGTACTTAAGAAAAGAGATTCAAGTTCTATACATCGACCGACTATGATTATGAATACATCTAATGCAGTATTCTGGACTGCCTTCGGATTTGGTACATGGGATTGGTTCATCTTGATACCGAATGGATTAGGTTGTATACTAGGTGCAATACAGATCTTCCTTCAATTTGTGTTACCCAATAATAGCAAGACATCTACTATACAAACGGATATTAATATTGAAGCAGTAGCTGACGTCAAAGTGGATACAACAGCCGATGTTAAACCGGTTGATGAAGAAGAAGCTACCGCTACTATGCATACAAGTTCTATGCATACAAGTTCTTCTGTGGAAAACTTATTGGATACAAGATCAAAATGAGTCATTAGTTTACCAAGACATGATTACAACTACTACGTATAAGTACTGAACACACGCGACTACTGAATATCTCCATCACCAACCGCATCAATCAAGTTGGTCGCTACATCTGTTACAGTTTTCAAAACTCCAATCAAGAAGCACACAACTCCAACATATATGTACCATGGAGAACCTCCTCCAAAGGCAATCTCTTTCCCAAGCAATCCAGTATATGTGTACACGACTGTAGTTGGGATAAACCCAAGTAATGTCCCAACAACGAATGTCGAGAATGAGATAGAACTGGCTCCATAGAAGTAGTTGAGTAAACAGAAGGGAAAGATTGGTGTCAGCTGAGCCAAGACGAGCATCTTCAATCCGTTACTTCCAATAGCTTTATCCAACTTTTTAAATGTTGGCTTATCGTCTAGTACTCCTTCAACTTTATCTCTCAAGAATACTCTGCCCAGGATGAAACCAATAATAGAACTAACAAGGCCCGAAACTAATACGATTAGTGTACCATTTGTAACTCCGAACAAGCATCCGGCACTAAGTGTGAGAGGTGTAGCTGGTATGGCTATTAATTCAGCTACTACATAGAATAGACCAAAGTAGATCATTGATAATGAAGGATTACTTGCCCCCGCAAATAATGATGTGGTAGTTGCAATCGGGTCAGCAGTAAATGATTGAAGCAATGTAGGCAAAGAGAATAGTTCGGATACCTTTATACCACAAACTAATGCAACGGCACCTAGTAGTGAGGCCACCACCACAGCAGGATGTTGTGTCGATTCAGGAACTTCGAGTAGTGTATCATCTTTTAGCCAGATACTTCGATCATAATTAATGCTTGGATCAATGCCTGTAACATTACTCATTGTGTCGACTGTAAACTTGTATGAAAGCTGAGTAGTTGATAATCGAATAGGCACAACCGACCTCGATGAATATAATGAGAATGCTTCCAACTGTATTGCAATAATGGAAATCGTTACAATTACTGAAATTAATCGACAATAGTAGCAGCCAATCATATTTTACTTCGGTAGTATGTAATAATATATCAGCTATTAGTAATATCAGTGTCCAGCGAATATACAATCAATATCACTATCCAGACGATGTATTTGGCTGCAACAACTTGTAGCATATCATTATTATGGCTATTAGTTCTGATAGTGTAGGGAACGACGTCATCTGATATTCATAGTAGAGATGCACCATCGTCATCTCACTATCAAATAAATGAACCCCCAGAATCAAGGAATGATTTGGCGAGTTACCGGATCCTACAGTTTTCACAGTGTGAAACTCCTTTAAATACGGGTTTGATCATCTTGGGGTCGCATGTGACATCTTGACCTGAAATAATCACGTGCCCTCTAATTGTGCCTCGTGATTTGGAGGGCACAATAGAAGGCATTTACGGCTTTGGATAGCAAGATGTTGGCACTCCTTGATGTCTACAGATGGTGTGCTCTTATAATCCGAGGAAGTTATATGATAAGGGAGCAATACTAATTACACAATCGAAACTTCTATCATCCAACAACAATAACATAAGATGGGCATGATTATCATATTAGAGATTGTTCGTATTGTATTAGCTGCAGCAGTTGGTTATATCGTTGCTAATAAGATGTCTACTACCTCCATTGAAACGAAAGATAACACCGAAGAGAAGAAGAAGAAGAAGACTGAAGAAGAAGGCAACATGATCCCTGCTATGATTTCATTCTCTCAATCGGAAGCTAGTAATACTGTTGATAAGAGGCCATTGTTGCTCAAAAGTAGTATGCAAAGCGATGATATGAGTGAAGATCATCATGTGGACATTGACGAGAGTGATCGTTGCTGCTCCGTGATGAGTGTTGACCCCCCAGGACAATTAGTCAGACAGAGAAGTAAGCGTATGAATGATTTGTCTGAAATTGACCCACCCTTTCATGTACAGGCAGAAAGTATGTGGAAGAAACAACAGAATGTCCTCCAAAACGAACATGATGAAGAATTATATGACAGACACCATAGTAGTGATAGTGTTAGCAGTAGTAGTGTTAGGATGATACAGCAAATGGAAGATATCCATAACAGGGAACTATTGAGGTTGCAAAGGATACATCAACATCAGGCTAGTATCAATACGGGGAAGAAGAAGATACGCCGCCGTATGAGTAGCATCAGTTGGGAGGATACAGATGGAGAAGAAGATGAGGCTGAGGCTCCGACCAAGCAAATGCCTCCGTTCCTAGCCAAGTACCAATCATCTGAACAAGAGAAAGAAGAAACATACAAGAAGAATGTCGCCATCAAACGAGGTAGTAAACAGAAGCAAGATGATATTAGGTTGATGCTTGGACTTCATAGCTCTTCTGAGAAAAGTACATACACAAGAAGGAACTCCTATTACACGTTAGCTCGCTCACCTAAACTATCATGTTTGAGGAAAAACCGACGCAAATCGGCGAGTAACGCTGCCGCGTAGATCATCCACCTCAAGTATATTAGCAATGTATATCTAGTTGTAAATTAGAACACTGATTACAGGTATATATTTATAGATGTCTTACATAGGTGTGGTCGTACTTCATTTGATCTTGGAGCTGTCTACTGATAATATAAAAAAATCACTCTAATCTACATCCTTAAAAGTGATTAGAACGTTTCTGCTGCAACTGCTGCTGTTGTTTCTTCTGCTGTTGTTCCTGAGCTTGCTGTCGTTGACGTGCCTTCTCGGCACTACGAGCTTTAACCTCACGATAGAATGCTTCATACTTTTGTAATGAACTATCCTTCTTCTTCGCGTCGTCACGTTCCTTCTTTAGATCGGCGGATAGCTTTTTGATCATTTGATCACGTTTTTGTATCTCAAGCATGGATGCTGATTTCATATATGCACTGGTATAGATTATATATGGTGGGTAAAGGAAGAGAGATATGGGATTGGTAAGAAAACAACATGGCAAGTCTAAGGAACATGTCAATGTATGCAACATACCTATTCACCACAGGATTGTCACCACTAGCATTATTATTCTGTGGATACTTTGTCAACGCCTCCTTGACTTTGTTAAACCGTGACGAATACTCATTCTTAAACTTGGACATCATCTCTTTTGCCGCTTTGGCCTCGGCCCTAGCAGCCTTGGCATCTTCAACTTCTCTCATTAGTTGGGCATTCTCATTACCCAATCTATTTAAACTATCCATTAGTTGCATAAGTTGTTTGGTATTCGTAGAAGAAGATGCTTGGTTAGTAGATGAAGAAGGGTCTGAAGTGCCATTGGGAGATTCAGAAGTATGCGGAAGATGTTGTTTGGATGTATTCGAAGCGGCGGTGGCAATTGCAGAGGATGCAAGTATACTCGCTTGTCCTCCACCCCACCAACTTTGATCAAGTCCAGCTGCAATCTGTGGCCGATGAGATGCTGATGGTGGTGCCTGTTTGTTACCTTGAAAGCTTTGTAAATGGTTTGCCCGTGATCTTGGATTGGCTCTACCATTCGGCGGTGGCTTCGAATGTTGTTGCTGCTGAGCATTACCGCCACCACCATTCAATATACCCGATGTCCACATACTACTTGAACTCATAAATGAAGCTCCTGATCCAGTCGGCACAACCATAAAACTACCATCGGGACGTACACCACCCCCACCACCACTATTCAAATTGGCAACAGAATTACCCATCTCCAATTGCATATCCATACATTGTAATTCTTTTTCAAGTTTCATTAAATCATCTACTGGATTGTTTGGATCTATATTGCTGTTTTTCTTCTTTGGATCCATTACCCGGTTCATTATATTCCCCGATGCACGAGCTGTAGATGCTAGTAGTTTATTCTTCGATTTGGTCACTGACGGCTTCTTGGATGATGTCTTGGTATTATTCATCAAGGTTGACCGTGCCAGGAAGGTAGAGTTGGTCAAATCTTCTTCATGATTAGTGGTGTCTAATGCACCGCGTACTGCCATTCGTAATCGTTCATGTTGAGCTTCGGTAGGGGTACTACTTGTGGCAGTGGATGTATCTGACGTCGTTTCATCCTTTGCAGAAGTCTTACTGGCATCCTTGCCCTTATTCTCATCTGAACTAACCGCACTCTTCTTTCCATCTACATTCTTCTCATCTACATTCACACCACAACTTCCCATATCACCATCAGACTTTTTAGTAATCATTCTACCAGTCTTTGAATCAACATTACCCATATTCCATTTTAAACCCATATCAATTAAACTTTTTGACATACGTATATGTATATTTGATAATAGCATCATACTTTTTGCTATTTCCTCTGATTGTGATAATGGTTTGAAGTCGTTTGTTCTTGTTGAAAGGGCATGTGCTTGGGATGAGGATGGTGAAGGAGGTAAGGATGAGAGGTCATCTAACCCGAGGAGTATTCGATATACTCTTTGAAATGCTACTGCAGCATCGGTATGTGCATTTGATGTTATGGCATACAAGTCGTTATCGGCATCTTCATTTCCTCCCTTCTTATTATCTTTAGTAGCAGTAGTAGAATCATCTCCACCGCATTGATATTGCTTAGCAGCCAAGGAATTGGTTAATGCCCTAGCTCTTTGTGACTTGGTTGATGCTTCTGATATTAAGGTTGCTATATCATTACTTCCCTCTCCTTGTTGATCATCTTGAGTAGTAGAAGTACAATCATTGAGTAATACCGCTAATAAATCAACAGGCCTCTCTTCTTCTTGATGCTGCTGTTGTTGTACATGTTTGGACTGTTTCTTCTTCTTAGAAGTCTTTTTATTGCTACTAGAGTTTGATATACTTGCAGCTCCACCCTTACCAGTTGAGGCACTAACAGTGGTTGAGGTATGACGAAACGGTCTATAATACTGCTCGTCATCATCTTCAATATCAATCGAACTAGAATCTATACCAATATAATCATCATCATCTGGTTCTAATACTTGTATGATATCAAATCCATTTGATTGATGTTTTTTTTGATATGATGATGGCTGTGAACTGGTAGTATTTTGATATGATCTATTATTGTCTATAGGTTGCTGTCTACCATTCTGATGATAATGCGTATGAGAGGAGGATATAGAAGATGTATTTGAATAAGAGAGTGGTCCAGGTGGCGGCTCTGGCGGCTTCACTCCATATCGATAATGACCTGGTATCAAATTGTTATATAGCGGACCACTACTGTTGCCGCTGTTACTCATTGATCTATTTACATTGTTGGTATTATTGTATACTGGCTGCTGCTGTTGCTGTGATTGAGTGTTGTTGTATACTGGTTGCTGTTGAAAATGTGTTCCAGAAGTTGATGTTTGTTGTTGATGTTGATGGTGCACTGTAGTAGTGTTATTATACTGCAATGGCTGATTATTTGGTTGATTCTGCTGAGAATTATTTGATGTACCATTTTGTTCTTGGTACATATTAAACTCATCTGGTGATACCGAGTTCATCATCTTTATAAGTATCGTATGTGTTCTCTTCTCGAGAATTTTATGTATCGTAATTTGTAGTATGTTTTGATCGTTAGAGCGGAGATACCTTTCAATTAGAGAGCAGCAGCAAATCAAAATCCGTATAGTAATGAATGAACAACTTTAAAGCAAGGACCTTGGCAGTGTAATTCCTCGCCGCTTCCTTTAGGTGATACAACACATAAAAGAAACCAACAACAAATACAAGAAGGCCTGCTACAAACTGAAGGATACCATTTTTTAGGGTCGAGGGTATCCTTTTTAAGCGTCACTCGGCGACATACACTACTAACTCTCCTTTTGATTTGGTATAACCTTGACAAGGCCACCACATATACAACTGTTTTGTAGTAATCAGTAGCTTCATACATTGTGAATGTGTTCTATTTTAAGGTATTACATCTCATACCTCTTCTGCACTCAAGACTCATCAGAGAGAGAAGCCCCAAATGAAACCACTCGAACCATGTCTAAGTCTTCTACTTCTAGTTATCCGACCTATTATACTTTCATATCGTCTTTCATATCATCTTCATTATCAGAATCATCATCATCTTGTGCTATCGGTATGACATTAGGTATAAGTTTCAGATCCTTCAATGCAGGGATGTGTTGTATCATCAATTCAATGTTTTGAGAATTGACTTTCATAGTTTGTGTCTGTATCATATCCTTCTTCTCCAGTCTTTGCACTTTACTCTGTAGTCTACGAATGATCATCTCCGACAGGTCACCATCTTCTTCATCACCATCGTCAAGTGACATACTTTTCACCCAACCTGCATTGATAACCTCTAAGATATCGTACAGGAGCTCATCAATATCCATGATGAATAGAATGATGACAGAGTTGGCAATGATCTCCGTATTACCTATTTAAACAAGAAGGAGAGCGGAATAGAAGGTGAGAGATATGTTACAAGATGATCACATGAGACACAAAATGCAGTTCATCGGTACTTACTCGTTGCAATAGCTGCATTGTAGATTGTCGACACGTATAAGGTGAATGATGTAACAGTGGCCATGAGAGTACCACCGACAAAGTATCTTGATCGTGTATTCGTTTCGTGTCTTTCTTTGGCACTCAGTACAATCATTTTGATACCATTGATCAAGTCCTTCAATAAGTGAGTTGCCATTAGTACACCAAAAATTGTCCATCCTTTCCAGTCTAGATCTGACGTATTTCGGCAATCATCTTGATCCCTACTACACTTCCAAGAGTAGATCAAGTCAATATTGTCATCTGACAAGTCTACTTCGGCACCCTCTACAAACACAAACAGCATACCAACTTGTGTAGCCAATGTCAAGAGAACAATGAGCCAACCAACACTACTTGTTCCCAAGAAGAATTGATACACAGATCCATCACCTAACGTACTTAAAGCATACTTCTTGTCCCTATTTGTAACTGATGGTCGACGAAGTGAACTTCTCGGTAACTCACGATTCTTGTACTTGTCATAGGCATAAACTGCCAAGGCTAACACACACGAGGTAGCAATCAGTATCGCAAGGAATATCCAAGAGAACTGAACGTATGTTGCAAAGCCTGATTTCTGAATTGCACTATCTTCTTGTGGGTAGCAGTCTTCTTGGGCGTTGCCTAAAAGATGTGACGAGGGTAAGAAGGTTGGGAGGAGTAAGGTTGAGTGAGAAAAGAATACATGAGAGTGCGGAGTAACACGCCCATAGATACCACTTACAACACATTGTACATTCTGTACAAACAAGACTATCCTCAAAGTTGGATGGATTACCACAGTCTGAGATATACGAAGAGTTTCCAAGAAACGTCAAGCTATTTCCAAATTCTGGAATAGCACCCGAGATTCTATTGCCTTGAATCTGAATGAGTTTCAGCTCTTTTAGATTTGACCATTCAGCAGGAGCAGTTCCAACAAATGAGTTATAGTTGAGGCGCAGTCGATTGAGATTAGAAAGCATACCTATGTCTGATGGAATGGTTCCCTGGAGATAAGAGAAGGCTTGTCAGTATGGCGAATAAAGTAAATAGTAAATATGATATGCAACACGAACACTCACCTTGATGTCATTGTCACTCAAATCTAGTACTTCAAGCAAAGTTAGATTTGCAATGCTCTTGCTCAGAGTACCCGACAATCCATTAGTCGGTAGTTCCAATGTGACTGTGATGCCTTTATTTGTATCTTCCTTGCACTCGACACCATACCACTGGCAGTGGCTAATGTACGGATCAACCCAATTCGTACTGACAGTCCACTCACCACCCTTGGAAGAATCGTAAAAGTTTTTCAAGGCATTCCGTTCTATTGGACACTTGCTTGTATCATTCTGAAGGTCAAAGTGCATTGGATGGAAGCAGAGTTCTAATGGTGCAGGATTCACCCTTTGTGTTAAAACACAAGAGAAGATGTTAGAATGGACCGAATCGTACATAATATATCCTTCTAATCTCATACTTACATATCTGAGTTGCCATCCAAATGAATCGAAGAGCTTTGAAGATTATCAAGCTCTGATGGGATTTGGCCTGCGAGCTCGTTATCCGTAAGATCAAACAACTCAAGATCGGCTAGGGTGTATTACAGGTGAGATAGAAATGAGATTAGTAGCTGACACGACAAAATGCACATATGATATGAACGAACTCACCTAACTTTCCCAACTCTTTGGGGATCGTTTGACTTAACTTGTTGTTCGATAGATTTAATACTCTGAGCTGCCCCATATTGCCAAGAACTATAGGAATACTCCCTGAGAGTTGATTACTGGCAAGGATCAGAGTCGAGAGAAATGGTAGGTTGGCTAAACTCTCCGGTATGTTGCCAACCAATCCCTCGCCAATCTGATCTGACAAATCCAATACTTGTAGATTTGGATACGAGTTTGAAAAGTCTGGCAACTCCCCAGACAGGCTATTTATACTCAAGTCAAACCGTCTCAAGTTAGCCAACACTCCCATGGAAGATGTTAAAAGTGATCCATGGATTAGATTGCTTGATAGAATGAACTGTTCGATATTGGTAGGTACATTCTTCATGAGATCGCTAGTGCTTGTATTGATGGGGTTGTGACTCATATCACAAATGGTCAGAGTCTGATGTGACCGCTTAAACTTCTTGAAGCTGTTGATGGATGTAAAGTTGTTGTGGCTAAAGTTGGCATACTGCAAAGCGGGTGCAAAGAGTATATCAACTTCTCCACTCAGATTGTTTTGTGATAAGTCCACATGTGTCAGATCTCGGAGGTTGAAGAAAAGTGATGCATCAATAAACCACTCTTCTTCTCCCCCAGGCCCATAAAATTCTTCTGGAAATCTATCATAAGTTCCAGTCATTGGACCATGTAATTCGTTATTGTTAAGAAGTAGTCTCTGAAGTTTGTAGAAACTTGCCAATGAATTGGATGGGAACTCTCCAGTGACATTATTGTTTGGCAAATTGATTTCAATCACATAGTCTTCCTCATCACATGTAATACCAAACCAATTACACTGATCTCGTTTAGTTGTCCAGCCTGTATTATTGAGCCAGTATTCACCTCCTGTTTCATTGTATATACTTTGCAGGGATTGTAATTCTGTTTCATTATTAGGTACAATGTTGCTTGCCTCGGCACAGGCTTGTTCTAAAGAACCACTTTCGCTTTTGTAATCAAGTGCTTCTGTTGCATGAGTGAACAAATCACATTTGCAATGATCGTTGCCAACTCCACAGCAAGCTGTAGAGGCATGATCACACGTAGTGGCATCTTCATTCATTATATCACCTATTTCCGCATTGGAAAAGTCAGTACACAGCGGCTCCCAAAAGTCACAAGTGCATAGCCCCTTATCATGATCATGATTATCTTCTCCACAACAAGCAACTTCAGCACCACCACAGTAGTCCCTTGTCATTGCCAGTACTTCTTCAGAATCACTTTCCAAAGCTAAACGACATGCTTTAGTTGCATATTCACAATGGCATTGCTGATCATTCTCGTCACAGCAATACATGGCAAAGTCGTAACATTTTGTACTATCACCAGCTTCACATTTAGGCTCGATAATACATTCACAACTAGCTTCAGATGTTGACAAATCAGCCAATTTACTGACACAGCAGTCATTGGCAGTCTTCAGATCTTGGCTTTCTGGAGTGCCCATTATTCCCAAGTTACAATCCCTACTACCAAATTCACAATCCCATACTTCAAAGATGCATGAACAGTCAGGTTTAACTTCTGATCGTGTCACTGTCTTGTAATTATTATTTAGTAATTCGTATTCCCAAGAACCAGCAACACATTGGTGGTAGGGACAAGCAGCCTGTAACTCCTCACTTATGCTGCTGACATTAGTATTTCCGTCTAATGATGAGGGACAACTTGATGCTGGTGGAAAGCAATAAGGAACATCACAAGCTTCCATTTTATTATTCCCATATTCATCTTTTTCTACAGTGTAACACCAAGCATAATCATTATCACCCGGAGTACAGCCTAGTACACCAGGCTTCCGACAGTAATTGTTATCTTCTAGACCAGCAATGGGAAAGTTTTCTGGGCTGTAATAACCTATACCTTCGTCCCATCCAATACACTCCTTACCATTTTTGTTGTATCAATAGTTCCACGATAGTCCTTTTGACCAACACTGCCACATCCACATACTTGTGGATTACTACCTTCACATTGAGGTCCTTGAGTAGGATACAGTGAAGTGGTTGGCTTTGGGGATGTTGTAGGATGAAGAGATGATGATGGATATGCTGATGGTAAGGAATCTTCACAGATTGGTACATCACAGTACTCCCCGTCGAAGTTAGGATCTCCAGTATAACACCATGCACGGTTTTTCTGCTCGAAAGGACCAGAAGGATTCCGGCAATAGTTGTTGTCTTCAAGTCCAGCATCAGGATATCGTTCAACTTGCCAATAATCCCATTTCAAACACTCCCTACCACTTACTGTCGTGCTAATAGTTCCACGATAGTCACCTTGGTTTACACTTGTGCACCCACAAATTTCTGGATTACTGCCCTCACATTGAGGTTCTGAGGTAGGAGCTTGTGAAGTCGTTGGCTTTGGTGAAATTGTTGGTGAACGAGTAGTAGTTGTTGGACGAGGGGATGATGACGGATACGCTGATGGTAGGGAGTCTTCACATATTGGTACATCACAATCTTCATAATCATCTCCAGTAATACAAAATGCACGCTCTACCCAACCCTTAGGATTCCGGCAATAGTTGTTATCTTCCAAACCAGAATCAGGAAATCTAAACGAAGTAAACGAAGTTTCATCCCATCTAATACACTCCTTACCACTTACTGTTGTGCTAATTGTCCCGCGATAGTCACTTTGTCGGACACTGCCACATCCACATATGTCTGGATTACTACCCTCACATTGAGGTCCTTGTGTAGGATATGATGACGGGGAAATACTTGGGGAAGAAGTAGTTGTTGGATGGAGTGACGATGACGGACTCATACTTGGGTATGGGATGAATGGTAAGAGAAAGTAAGTACTCTCTGACTCCTCAAAATCTCCTCCTTCTGCAATAACTACTCCATCACTAGTTGTTACAGTGTAGGTACCATCTCCATATTCAACACAGCAGATACCATCACCTCCTGAATCAGAAATGATGAACTTGTATTCTCCATCTTCGAGGCAGATTGATTCGGTGTATGACGTATCAGACGATGAACCTTGATGTGATTCTATCTCGATATCACCACCAGTGTCCACCTTGTATAACTTCCACGATGTCTCGTCAGGGTAGTTGTCATAAACAATATTAATATCAATACAATTTAATGATGCTGTTGAAGTGGGAGCATTATCTGCAGTTGAAGAAATGGCGGCAGGAGAGGTGTGTTCTAACTCTGACTAATAAAGGAGTTGGAAGGTTGGTGGTCGGATTGCTATCTTCAGGCTCAACGACCAGTCTGTTTTCAGATTTGGTTCCCCACCGGCAGTGTCCAAGGCAGATGGCATCATGGAAGGAAAGTGTACGGGCACTCCCGAAGTTTGAATAGTTGGTTGTGCCGAGGCAGAGGATGGCAAGAACATATCCCCCACACAAGTTCCAATAATCTTCCATCCACACGGAGACTCGGTACATTCATAAACCTTTTCTTCAATTGTAACTTTTGTTCCGATATCATGAGAGTCTATGTCGCCAGCGATGTATTGCTCTGGACAATCTTCTAGAGCTCTAACTCCTTGGATGAAATTAAAACTGCCGATACTGAACAAACCATGATCATTACCAGCACTCTCCTCGTTTGAGACACCACTAAAACTAATCATTTCCTCCTTGAACAAATATGATGCTGAAATGAATACTAGTAGCATGTACAATCGTTTACCACCCCGCATTAATAATAGTGTCGTAATTGCATTAATCAATGTAACTAAGATTGTCAATATGCCATGGTATCTAGCAGTGGTGTTAACAACAGAAGATGCGGATGAAGAAGGAGATATCTTCTTCTTCTGACGGCGTTTCCCTTTGGCCTGTTGCTTCTTCAGTTTGTTCCTCTTGCCCCTCTTTGATACTCGAGTAGGGGGAGGTGCGATTAACGTCTCTTCCTGCTTCTTATCATTAATAATGTCAACATTTAACACCTCCTCCTCTTTCGCCACAGCAACATCCCCCGCGGTATCCTCCTCTAATAACTCTTCCGCATCATCTGTACTATCTATAACCAACGCAGTCCTATCGTCCACAACTTTATCCAGTACCTTATTTTGATTAGATGTAATAACCTCGGTCCCATCCTCGACCTCTAACTTATCATCTAATATGACCGCATCTTCTAACATATCATCACACTTATCTTTATAAACAGATTTACTATTAGAAACATCAACACTATTATCTTCACAATTGATTGTAAAATTCTTTTCCAAAACATCAAATCTTTCTCTCATTTCATCTCGTAACATTTTAATCTCATTGCTTAGTACACATATATCTTTGTTACTATTTTTGGTATGTTTCATTGCAGCAGCCGTCAATAACAACTCACGATTTGCAATTGATGCAGCTAGATCGTCGTGAGCATCTTGCAGTATACCATCGTTCTCATCATCATTATCATCGACATCATACTGATTGCTACTGCCCCTGCCGCTGATGGACGTTGATGTGCCTCGTAAGCTTAGCAATTGTCGTAGTTTAATTGCCACCATATCGATATGTATTATAATATATTATTGAAGATCGGGCTTGCTAGTAACTCTATAGAGCTCATGAGTTATGAAATATTGTTCTCAGCGTTCACTCACACATGATAATAGTTATTTTGATGATGATACGACAATAACACTACCTAACACCACCTCCTTACACTACCAAGAGCCTTGATTTGCAATAATTAGGGTATCACATTGTTAGATTTCTGGCCGGAAGTAAGAAACAGCAGTAAGTAGCAAACTGAACCGAATAGTAATAGCCTAGAGTTGAATCCAATTAGTGAACTATCCTTGACCATCTCCTCATAAAGCAGCTCTCCAATTCTCTCTCAAACCTCACACTCACACACACTCATTTCATATAAAATGTCACCTGACCACCACCACTTCATTAAGTACAAAACACCAATTTGATTGGTCGGCAATCTATTCTATGGATATGAGATGTTATCCTATACTATCAACATCAAACAACCTCTCCTGCTGTAGGATCTCCGGCTCAGAGGTGCGCTGAAGAAGAAGTAAGAGCCCTCACCGCTCACCATGAGAGTACATTAATTTATGTTGTGGCTCGCTACGATATTAGGTAGCAGCAGTATTGTGGATTGGTATTGGAATATAGCACCAGGATATTATTGAAATACAGCACTAAATACAGTTCTTTTAACGTGCTTTCGAATGGTTATAGTCTGGTAGCTTCATATTGATTATTGTAGCAGCTAGAGGTAGAAGAAGTCAAGACAAATAATTTGCAAAAAAATACCTACCCTCAACTTCATACTACAAACACAAAGCACAAACAATGAGTCCAAGACGTAATGCATTCGAATATGGAGTATTAATAACACTCTCAACTACAATGGCAGCATCGTATGCATTCTTAATAGCATATGGTAATCAAACTAACAGTGAAGGTAAACGACGAGGCATACCAAAAGTTGATTTAGATGCTGAGATTAATTTAAATGATGTATGGATTGATATGAAGAAGGAGGTTCGTGGTATGTTGTTTGGTGGTAGTAGACAAGGAGGGTCTCCATCAAGTGGTGGAGGTAGTGGTGGTGTTAATAGTGGTGGCGGCAGTGATAAAGGAGATTCGCTGCCCAAGAAATAGAAAAGCAAATTGAATTGGAACTCAACACATCATACACACGAGATGCAAATAGGTCGTTGTTACAATACAAACAGTTAGTTTATCAGTTATATTACATCAAATAAAGATTGACTGCAGATAATTTTATTAAACAGATGAGTATACCTCCTAAGCCTCTGGGATATTGTTACTGTCGTTTGATCAACAAAGTTTTAGACTTGGATTTCGTACCAAGGAATGCACTGCAAATATAATACGGATTCTTCTTCTTACGTTGGAAGAATGATTTAATTACCTTATACCACATCTTAATAGATGGATTGAATGACATAGTAAGCGGTTCTTGTGATTAAGTTTGGAGGATATAATACGTGTATGAATTGGGTGAAGTGGATTTGATGGACAGAGTTTTAGCAAATATGGGTCAATGAAGTAGAGTTTGATTTCTTGGGCGGTTTAATCAAGACCAACGAGAAACCCCTCAAACTCCTTTTACAGGCAGGATACATGGCCTATCTTACCGAAACCAAGAATATGATGACGGCTTATCCCACCAAGAATATGAAAGGCCTTTCCATCTCATTGATTTATCCACATTCATATCATAATATCACAAACGACGATAAGGCCATCATCTACCTCCATATATCTACAATAAATAGACCAACCAGATAATTACATCAATCATGAACGTATTGGCAGCTCTCCCTACGCTTCTATTGGCTGTTTCACATCCCTCATTAGTTGAGTCGATGGCTGTTGATCTTAAGGTCGTGCCAAACTCTCTTCCATCTACCCTCATGTCGAACAACCTGTTCAATGATATGAGTATTGTTGATGATGGTAAGGCAAGACAGCGTGGTAAGGAAGCATATCTCTCCGCTGAAAGTATCCATAAGATCAAAGAGACGATGGGTATCCTCCCAATGTCAAGTCCAGAGGGCATGTTTGTTGCCACTACCCAAATTCAGAAAACTACTCAACGACATACTGATTACTATACTGATGCACAAGGCGTTGCCCGTCCTGTCGAGAAGGCTACGGCCTTCCTGTTCTTGAATGACAATCCAGATGCCTACTTTCACTATGGAGAAACATCGATTCCGATTAAGAAGGGAAGTCTCGTACGCTTCAACGGCCTCCAACCTCACAACACTGTTATTGGATCCGGTACTGTTGAACTTTTAGGGCCATTATCATTCGAAGGAGACGAGGGAGATTGGTTGAGTGCCGCTAGAGGTGCTACTAGTCAGTGTGAGATGAGTAAAGAAAAAGTTATGACTTGCAACTATGTTATTGATCTTTGAGTTAGGGTAGACTAAAAGCAAATCTAAAGTACGTTTGTTATTGAGAATTCTCTACTAATAATAGTTTGCATCCAATAAGGTACATAGCTTGCTTCTTCTGGGTATCTTATTGTCTTGTTTGATCACACATTTACATATTTGTCATCAGGCCTCTGATGTCTTGGGCTCAGAGAGCGAGTAAAGAGAAGTTCACGTCTCATAAAAACTTGAACAACTGCATTAGTATAATAAGAATGGGCAACTCATTCTCAGACTACGAGCTGAATGGAACAGAAGCATTAGGCTTTGCGGGAGGTATCTTCTTAGCATTTTCGCTTATGCCTCAAGTGATACACACATTGAAGACACGAAGCACAAAAGATATTAGCTACGGTTGGCAACTACTATATATCTCAGGTCTAATAATGGTGATGATATACTTTATCTTGATTGGAGCAACAGCGGCTTGGATTACAGAGATATTCGAACTAACATTTGCAATTTGGCTTCTGTGTTTAAAGATCAAGTACGATGGCTTTGGTTGGAGAAAGCTCGAGGAGAAGAGAGACGATCTTACACTACCTGATTACCTAGACTTGGAGAAGGGTGAACTTGAATACCAATCACCGAGCTATCAACATCTTTTGACATGTTGAGGGGATTGAGTTCTCTACGTCTACACACGATATCTCTGAAACGATGACGATGTGGGGGAAGTATCTTTACACCATTATTACAATCATATATATCCCTTTTCATCATACTATTTCACATCGATAAACAATACAAAACACAAGTCTTTCCTCAATTTCTATTTTCTAGTGATATCAACTATCTATAATCTTGACTTAGCTCTCAATCATTCATCTCACTGTTTCTCCTCTTCACTTTTCCAACCAACCAAAACTCATCTTCCATTTCCATACCGTCCCGTCCAAGTTAATACCTTGCCATCTCTCCCCCACCAACCACACGAGAGATATAACAGTTCTTATATAACGGACTATAATACTACCCTTCATATACCACTCTCCCCACTTAACTAAATCACCCCTTATACTTCGTCCTTACGCCTTCTTTTCCCCACGGTCAGCCATGACAACAGCCGAAGGAGCCTCCTTCACTGCACCTTCCTTGGCATATACGGCACACTCATTAATAACACGACAATCCTGGCAGGTGCAGAGTGAGAAGAATGAGTACAGTCCATGCCAGACACAATCATGTTGCTCGATGTTCCTCTTCTTCTCCACTGCATCGCTGCATAAATAGAGAGAGAAGAATTATCAGAACTGGATATATATATATATATAATACACGTATATATACTGCACATATATTAGTTATTACTCACCCTAACATCATAGTAGAGCAGCATGCACAACCACAACATCCCATGAGGCAGTGAAGACACCCGTTCTCGCCGATCTGGGTTGCTGCTGTTTGGTGGGAGATACATGGACAGCAGACTAGTAAACAGCACCCTCCTGTTCCAATGGGGCCATCAGTACACTTGCACTATACAACAATTATAGTATACAATATAGAGAAGGGGCAATAAGAGAAGGGTGGGCGGATCAAAGAACAGATGTGTATGAGATCACGAGATGAGAGATTTCATATCGCATCGCATTGCAACAAGAGGATACCCTCTCAAAGGAAAAGAAGAAAACTTACACCGCAAATGTCAACGGGTTGGTTATAGTCTGCTCCGCTCATGATATTCTTATTCTCAATATCTGTTTGCTTGTTATGAGAAGCTTGCAGTGCAAAAGAGCGGCAAACTTTGAGACAAATAAATGAATAAGTTAAGAACCAAGAACCCCGGTATCCTATTGGTGTCAAGCATCAATATTTCGTTTCCGTTGGTAGAAATACGGCATCAAATTAGAAGTATGCAAATAAAGGTATTGTTGCAATTAGAGTCATGATTTATTTAAACTTATTTTAGGATTCCCTACTTCAAGATAGAAACTCTAGCCTACAACCCCAAACTCAAAAATGCCTGCATCTATGCATTCCGCTACTAGACAATAGCATACAATTGACATACTATACTAATTGCAAATAATTAATAGGTATAGCCCTTCACAGGGGCGATAAGAGAAATAAAACATATAATATGTGCAAGAAAAAGGAGGTCACACATCCCCCAACTAAAATAACTAAGAAGATGAAGCCTACTTCTGCAAAAGGCTGTAGGCGTCGTATTAGGCGTACCCAAACAAATAATAACAAATCCCTAATCAAAACAATATCATTATTATTTATAATAGGGGGTACCGCAAGCTTAATCGCATTGCAATACAACCCTACGGCCAAAACACAACTAATTACAAAGTTATCAAAAATTGAATTAAAACATACCATATCAAATATATCAAGTGCCTTACAGGATATACCAAAGAAACGAAGATTGGGCGGTAGTGGCAGTAGTGGTGGTATTATTAAATTAACAGAATCGTCTAAATTATTTGACTTTGATGAAGAGATGGATAAAAGTGAGAATGCATTCTTAAGTGTTTCATTGCCTGAGGAAAAAGTTCAAGATAAGAACCCGTTAGAAAGGGTATTAGAAGGATTAGAGGATTTATTTAATGGATTAGAGGATATGTTTAATAATAGCAAGAATAATCTTCGGAATAAACACCGTAATATGAAGGCCAGTGCAGTAGGTGGCGGAGGGGATGCGGCAGAATTAGGGGGAGAAACTCAACGCAATTGGATACCCTCAATAATTACCAACTTTTACTCACCAATAGCAGCACCACTAATTGCATTTATTGGTATAATATTTGCAATTGCATCATTTGCTTCAAGATTAATAATGACATCATCCCCCACTAGCAACTCTCATCGTCAAGTGGATGAGAATGAGGCTGAAATTATTCAATTTTATGAAAAGGAAATGGAATGTGGGACGTTAATGCAGGGTGGGGGTATGCGGTTATTCTCACAGGATGTCAAGTTACCCAGTCATCCGCTCATTCGACAGGGTAGCAGATGCAATAGTGGGAGTTTTGATATAAATACTACTGCCTTAAGGCGGAGTGTATCCGAACCCGAGAAGACGTACCGGGGAAGTCAGGGTGATTTGTATTATTCAAGGGTATTGGAAACTTTGCACCTTGACGATGAGGAGGAGGTTGAGGGTGTAGAACCTTCCCTGGTAGAGGTTGAACCAGAAGTTAATCAAGTACAAGAGCCTCAAGAGGATACCGAGGATGATCTTCAAGATTGCCAGATTACTCTATTAGAGAATGTCTCTTCATTGACAGAAGATGATGCGGTGGTTGAGCCTGAAAGAGTTGAGAGGGATGAGTCTGACATGATAAACTCTCCTTCTGAAGCAGCCCCATGTTCCTCTCAGCCTCAAGAGGCGGTGGTGGACGACGAAGACACATGCTTTGAGTCTGCCGTATCCCAAATAAAACCGGAGCAAGACGGTCATCAAGAAGAGTCTCAGTCATGTCCATCAAGTCCAGAGTCAACAAGTTCAACCATTTCATCCCTCACAGTCGAAGATTATGATATTGAGACTGGCTCGTTTAATATTCCGCAAGTGCCATCCATGCCTACCTCTCCACCATTTGCATTAGAACACGAGGCTACTACCCCACAAAGGGCTAACTTATCTCAAACTCGGAAATTATCAAAACGAGTATCATTCTCTCCCGATATCAAGATTCGGGAAATACCAAGACGTCGTCGTCAAGTGTATGAGCTATCTTCTGAAATGTATTTATACATTATGCTCTTTACTGTGGCTATTGTTATTGCAGTATTTAGTTTCATGCCTCCTCCACATCCAAAGTTATCTCCAGTTTCGTGCGGTGAAATGTTCTTAAGAGCGGAGAAAATGTTGAGTTCTCAGTGGGATGTGGAGCTTTAGGCTGCTGCCGATCAAGAACATATGGCGCTGCCGCATTCAAGGGGAAACTAGAGTTTCCCATGTTTATATATCAAGTGTATTTCAAGACCGTATTTATTATTGTTTCATTAAGTGACTTATTCAAGAGCTAGATGCCTTAAGATCTTCTCTAGCTTTAATTATGTAAAAGAGATTATGTTATTAGATCTTTCTTGTTCATCCTCCTTTGTGTTGCTACTGGGGCTAACCTAGCATGTCTTTAGTATGAAATATTTAATCTGAGTGTTTGATATTCTACTTTACAATTAGCTATTACTCAACAGCATCATCTACATCTTTCTAATAACTGACTTCCTTGCAAATACTTACATGGCAGAAGCAGCCCAAGGACTCTGTGGTGGATAACCCCAGCCATTGTGGCCATAATGATGTTTGTTTTTATAACCACCGTAGTGATGCTTGTTGTAGCCATAATGATGCTTGTTGTGGCCATAATGATGTTTGTTTTTATAACCACCATAGTGATGCTTGTTGTAGCCATGACGACCACCACGATACCTGTGCTTGCCTGCCCACAAAGAAGTCCCGTCCTCATCCATATCCAATGGTCCTTCAATGAGGTCTTCTTCTACCTCAGGGTTAGCACCTGAAGATGAACGAAGATAAGCAGCATTGCAATGGACGTCGGGAGTTGAAGCAATAAGAGCAGCAGTGCAGGCAAGGAAGAGATTTAAATACGATGAGATGTACATACTAATGTGTTGTAAATGTTGATTTGAAGTTGCTGAGAGATTGTTGTTTACTTTGTTGTATGATCATTAATCCGCATCCTATTGCATTGACCAAGAGCACAACATTGATCAAGAGCAGCTCTTTGGTGCACGGTTTCTATGATTGTGTGAGCATGAGCATGAGCATCAGACTCATTTATTTGTGTGATACAACAGAACTTGAAGAACTTGGCTGTGCAGTATTTGGGAAGTCTTTACGAACAAGACCAGGATATTAGTGTTCGCTTCTCTGTAACTTAGGATGTCTGAAGGCGAGGTCAAATTGTGCTAACCGATGCTGACCTAATGTACTAACTACTGATGACTGATAACTTTTCTCTAATATACAATAACTACTACTAACAAACCTCTCACCTCCTTGCTCCCCGCCTTGCAAACCTTGAAAGGAATACTTTTCAACTTCTGCTGCAGCAAAAGAGGCAGTGCCAATACTCGACGTCTTCATTGTCAAACTCACACGTTGATTCGGAACATGTGTGCGGTACATCGTTGCAGCAGTCTGGATTTGCAGTCCATACCCCAACTCCAACCTCGCCCTCTTGGTCGCACTGGACGTCATCCCAGACAAGAATGCTAGGGCCTATAAGGCCAAAGGTTTCACAAAGCGGCGGCCGCTTACTGCAGATGCTTTTATAGTCACTTGATCCCAATGATTCTAACATATAATCGTTTGCTTGAATAGGAAATCCTCGGAGTGTTGCTCCATCAGTATATCCCAAGCATGCAAAGATAAGGAATAGGAAGTTGATGAAGTTCATTTCTGTTTAAGTTTGTACGTTCTTGGTTTTGATTTGATAATTGATGGTTGATGCTGTTGCTGGTTGATTTTGTTTTTTATAAATGAAATGATATGATGATGTTGAGGTTTGAGACATAGAATCAAGATGACCATAGGCCTTGACAATCTTGTGATTGATATTATAGTTATCTTGCTTGTCACAGATACGGAAAATTCTCAATATTGCTGAGAAACGCATCCGAGCACAACTTGTGAGAACTGCAAATCTTTAACGCCACGACTACTTCATGTAATATAACCAATAAAATACTATGTTTGTGGCGTAATAACCTCTAACCGTGAGCTCGTATGTGTATGTAGATAGAGTTCCATTTCACAATATTAATTAGCTTTTCTATTTCTTTGGTTGAGAATCTCCTTTATCACTGCCGCCGCCATTATTGAAACTACTTCCACCACTAGCTCCATTATTACTACTCGAAGGAGGAGGTCCTCCTCGACTACTACTACCAAACAACATACCCCGAACCTCCTTCTTCATATCAACCCAAACATCATTTAAATTAATCTCAGCATCTAAATCAACCTTTGGTATCCCTCGTCGTTTACCTTCACTATTAGTTTGATTGCCATATGCTATTAAAAATGCATAGGATGCTGCCATGGTAGTTGAGAGTGTTATTAGTACTCCATATTCGAATGCGTTACGTCTTGGACTCATTATTGCAGCTGCAATATCCACTTTGATGCTACCATTCGAAAGAGCGTTATAATCTGTATCAAATTATGTTTTTCAATACTATCCTGGTGCTATGTATATTTCAATACCAATCGATGTTATCAGAAGAAGTAGAGTTTGTGGTAAATCAAACTTTTGAAAGGATACCGAACATACTCTCATAATTTTACTGCAGCATATTAATTTAATCACCCTCTTTGTCCATGGCGCCGCCATCAACGAGCAATAATCCCTTTTCAAGTGGCTTAGGAAGAGTAAGCTGCTGTTATATGATTTCATTTTGATGGCGCTTTGTATGAAGACTATCTTAGTATTACCTCAGCAAAATTGTTATGATGTGTTATGTTGGTTGTTTGCTAATTGTTCTTCATATTATACATCTTTCTTAACTCTCGTATATAGGGCGGTAGAATAGGTGCCTGGGTTGTAGCCATCGGGGCCGTGGTAAGTATACTTGGATTTGCAATGAGATATGATATGTTCTCAAGCTGACTCACATCATATGCACAAAACTTGCATCCCTACACCAACCAACTGTGCACATAAACAAAAAAAAAGGCTGCATGGAATTATTATGATAATCAAAAGAATACATCAACAACATTTACTAAAGAGGAAAAAGAAGTATGGAATGATGAACATAAGAATAAGAAACATAAGAAGTAACGATTTGGCAGTGCTTTGGACCGACTAAGATTAGGTACTAGCATGAAATCGGCAATTGGAATTTGGTGATCTAAAGTAATGGATTAGTTTATCAGATAAATCAGTATTGATTAGTTCTTTACAAAGAGCAAATTATTATCAAAGCCAATCATAATAATATTATCCTGCCGTTTAATAGCATCAATTAGCAATCGTATGCAGTATATCACTATTCGGAAGTGTATTGACTTGTATAGAGTTGCAATGTATTGCTGAAACGTCAAGAGAAGATAGAGAACAAAGGGAACATACATATGGACACGAGAGAGATAGAAATAGAGTATCTTTTCTTCTTGTAAGAAATTAGGTGCTTAGTTTATATGTCAGTATACTGTTTAGAGTCCAATTAGAGATGAGCGATATCCAAATATCTACCAGGTACAAGCTCTTTACTCCTCTCTTCAGAGCCAGCCTCAATGAAACCCTTCCATAGCTTCTTGATTCCCCCGTTCTTGATTTCTTTTGAGATTGGATGTTGTGGTTCAGTTGTTAATTTGACAGCCATTTTGTGTTAGTATATGTTTGTTTCTATTACTTGATTGCGTTATATGAGATGTTGCTTTTGTATATTATGAGAGGTAGCAGAAGAGGGGAGATTGAGTGAAGCAAGAGCGAGTGTCTTGCCTCTAGAGAGTTACTCGTACATATACTTGGTCTAGGATACCAAAGCAAGCTCGCCAAAATTCTGCAGCAAACATCAACTCAAAGCGGAGTAAAATTTCACAGCGGCCTCTGCACTAAGATTTATTCATACGTCCTAAGTCAAGAAGGTAGAGTCTTGGTGCTCTTGCATCAAGCACAAACTCGGTCTTCAAAAGATACTAAACCCATTTACTCGTACTTTGCTCAAGGATACCATGCAGGCTCGCCAAAATTCTGATGCGCAGCTATGTATCCAAATCGGTACAATCCATTACCCAAATACCCGCCATCAACTCAATGCGGAGTTGCTATATAAAATTTCACAGCGGCCTCTGAGCTAAGATCTTCATTCACTATTGCCAAAGTTCGGCTTGTGATATTGATTGCCATAATATCAATCAATACCAAAACATACTAATATAATGGACTCTCCTTTCAATACAACCATCCACTGCCTTTACGATATCGATGGCCCCCCTTCTCACTACTAGACTGATGGGCTTTGGCACCAACTATGCTAAGAACTTCTCATCATCAACCAACCCATCAATAGATAAGGAAACAAGATGGGGAGACGAGACTATTGCAATGAAGAAGAAGGCTGCAGTTGTCGAACCACGATCAGCATTTCAGTTCGAGTCATTTGAGTTAGAAGATGTTAGAATGATATCACATGAGAAGAGCGACCTCATGGAATTAGTCTATGCTAGATCTATTAATAGAATAGAAGAGTTCGGATTGGCCAGTGCTTCGGTATAGCGCGGCGTTGATATGTAGGCGTCGAAAGATACCGTGACCAACCGATGACCGTATCTCAAATCATATGCTTGACACCAAGCAGAATATGGTGGACAAATAAAACTATATAGAAAGAAGAAGACCGCCCTTATTATATAGGCGTTGTACAAAGAAACATGTCGGTCACATCATACAGAGCAAGTATAGAACATAGAAGCTTTTGATTTGACGATATGGAAGAAGAACAAAATGAACATAACACAAGATATGTCCATATAGCTGTAAACTATAACTGTAGGAATATATGAACAAGAACACATTTTACCCAAGTTACTGGCTTCTTTTAGTTAGATGTTTGACCATACTAGATTGATCTCCTTGCTCTCCACCCAATATTGATAGAATAAAGTATCTTTCTCGTGTCATTGCGGGGGGAGGCTCTCCTCTCTCGTCTCTCATATGCAACTCTGCAATCAAATATTCTACTTTTATATCTTATACATTAAGCATTCTGCCTTATTTTACTACATATAATATATTACATGCTACTATCATCTACTATCTCTACTCCCATGTAATCGGTACTTCTTCTACTTCCGATACATCTACGTCTAATCTCTTCATCACTTCCTTATCTGTACGCTGCCCAAAAGGATTGATAACAGCAACGATAAGACCAAAGATTGTTTTCATAGATCCAATAGAGTAGCTCGGTTCTGGTACCTCTTCTGGATTAAAACTAAACTTCTTCATCGCATTCGATACTTGCTTTTTGGGTTTCCACTTTTCCTTTCCTTCCTCATCAGTATAGAGTGCATTCCTATTCAATCCCCAAAAGCCCGGCATGACCGTGCCAAATTGTGTTCCGCAACATTTGCAATCTATGTTATGAAGAAAGGAGTAGATGAGAAGTGCATATCTTGTGCATATCTTTGTGCATATCATATGTACAATATTCGGCGTATGAACACTACAAGCACTTACACTTCCTCACAGCCTTGCCATTTTTACCGACCTTTAAACAACCTATCGGTGGAAGATCTTCTGTCAATATCTTTATATCATTCGGATTAAAGAAGGCACCACTAGATCCACCACTTGCAATGCCTGATGTATGATTCTTTTCACCCTGATACTGATACTTCTCATCAAGAAAGCGAGAGGAGGCGACACATGAATGGCAGTGGCAATTTCCAACACTCCATGGCTCACCGCTTATCTCTAGCTGAACCTTTCCACATCCACAACGCCAATATATCATCGTCATCACAATGTGAAAGTACGAGGATAAAGCTTCACATGCTGTCTTGTACTTTATAAAAAAAAATGCAAGGGAGTAAAATGGCGATACTATGGTAAGTGAGATACTGCTTATTTATTGGCGGCGCTATCACTGCTACCATATCAATCCTTCATACTAAAAGGACGGCGGCAGGCAACTCGAAGGAAGGAAACCCCGAAGACCTTGCTGTCTAGTGTGTTATTAGTGGTTGGTTGCAAAGACGGGGTAATAATATCGGATGCATATATCGACAGGATACCAAACATCACACTCAAATTATAAATCAGCCCAGAGAGGAGTATATTAGTATTATAAGGAGAAGAAGTTTGCACAAGATCAGTATTGTAGAGCAGTTTATCATTAAGAAGATTTTATTGCAAAGATCTATATATCACCAAATTATCATGGACTCCTTCAATAACGATATAGTAATACGATTTGCATCCTATCTATCATCTCAAGACCTTGTCAATCTATCATTAACATGTCGGAAGTTTGGTGGTAGTCAGCTGCATGACGGTGAATCATCTTTAATGGAGGACACCGCACATCAAATTATGTGTGATGCAAATGAAGATGAGAAAGAAGCACTGCCAAAACTGGCTGATCAAACATATATTGAACTATATTCAGAGTTGGAAAAGCTTAGAGAACCGCGGGTATTTGACCAACTGATTGGTGAGCGTATATCTTATGTGGATAACGACAAATCTCATATTAAATACAATAAGAAAGAGAGGAACTATATACGCACAGATACAGCAATTAGCAATCATGTTATGAGAGCTGGTAAACATTACGTAACATTTGTAATCGGGGGTACTAATATACATTTTGCACAAGTAGGCATTGTCAGACCGCTAAAGAATTGGGATAAGAAGGGCTTGGAATGTTTTGATCCCATGGATAGAGATCATTATGATGAATTGCAGCAGGAGAGAACGGAAAGATGGGGTGAAAGTAATGTCCATTCGTGTAGACTTACGGTCGGAGGGTTTAATAATATTGTTTCGTCATGTAGTTGGAATCATTCTTATGTCACCGAACATTTGAGGGAAAGAGAAAATGAAGTGTTCACAAGTGGGGACAGGATAGGCATGCTTCTTGATTTGGATTTTGGAACACTCTGTGTTTATCGAAATGATTGTAGGGTAGGTGTCATGGCTAGTGGTCTTTCTGGAGAATATTGTTGGTGTGGAGTTATGATTACACCCGGTCCAGATATTCATATAGAAAAAGGATCTATTCCTATAGATTGATGGCATGACAATTCAAAAAGATCTACTTATTTTACATACACACACATATTTTCTTAAGCCAGCCATTTCACTTGGCCTCTTGGTGGAATCCTGACTCCTTCCAATGCTAGTACTTATCGTTTAGAACTCAAACTTACTATACAAAGCATGCAGTGCAGCAACTGCATTGAATTTGAGGCGCTTGACCATCCGGTGATGGTTGACAATCGGCATGGAAGACGCCCAAGTTACCTCCTGGTACGGTATTGTTCCTGATGAGACAATATGACTCATCGACTACGCCCGTCAAGTCGTTATTATTTATCAATAGCTCCTCTGTAATAGGTAGAAAGTGTGTGGTTTGGAGGAGATAAGTAGGGGTTAGATCATGAAAGAGTGTGATTCATATCAACCGGAACATGTATCATATAAACAGATCTACTCACCTAAGAATAAGAACTCTCCCTCTGATATGATGGGCAATGTTCCCGTCAATTGATTATCATTTATCCAGAAATCTTTCAACCTAGGACTACTACCAACATTCTCGGGCAAAGCCCCAGTCAATTGATTATCATTCAAGTATAAGATACGAAGTCCACTTAGACCGAAGCCAAAGAGACCTGCGGGTATTGTACCTGTCAGATCATTCTGTTCCATTGATAGGAACTCAATAGATTCCATATTCTCCATCTCATTCGGTATAGGACCTGACAGCTCGTTATTCTGTAGCTCAAGTTCTTCAAGATTAATCAAGTTACCAAACGTAGCTGGTATACTTGATGTTAGCTCATTGAAACTTGCCCAGAATGTCGATAACTTCGATAAGTCACCTACTTTATCAGAGATACTACCGCTCAATGAGTTATTCTTGAAGATGACCTCCTCAAGCTCAAGGTTGGAGTAGAATTCTTCAGGTATGGTACCGACAATTTGATTATCTTCCATATCAATCCATGTTAACTTGTCGAGGTTACCAATATCGGGTGGGATGGTACCGGCAATCTTGTTCTTGTAGAAGAGGAGGGCGTCTGTATTTGTGTGTAGAGTGGTAGGTTGAGAGAGAAGGATATGATGAGATACAAGTGCTACAAGACATGGACACACATCACATAGTGACAGGATACTTCTACTTACTCATATCAACCAGATTACCAATCTCAGCGGGGATAGTACCCGTTATTTCATTATCAGCAAACCACAAATTTTGTAACTTTGTCCACAACCCAATCTCGGCAGGTACATCACCACGAAAGTTATTCAAACTAGCACGAAAGTTAACAATATTCGTCAAACCGTTTGAACCGGCATATTCAGGTTGGAATAAGTTACCATCCATATTGTTGGACTCGACATCAAATGTTTCAAGTGGTGTTATTAATCCGAGGGAGGTTGGAATTGAACCTGATTGTGCATTGAAGAATGAAATGTAGGATGTCATGTACTGTAGCACACCGATCTCGGGTGGGATTGGTCCTATCATGTTGTTTGATTCTGAGAGGGTATATATGTTGGGAAGAGATAGAGAATGATAAAATATAAGTTAGTGGGAATTCATGGTCAAGACAAGGACATGACCCCGGCTTCATCCACACCTCATATAAATATAAGGATACTTACGCAAATTCAAATTCAATACATTACCAAACTCATCACAAACTAATTGATTATAACTCCCATTGGCACCTGAAATCTCAGTACCCCAATCACAATAATTCAAGCCCGACATCCATGTTCCGGCTGGTGCATCCTTATTCAACCCAGCATTACTCCCGGCATTCCATCCATCACCAGTTAGACTAAAGTACATTACCGCCAACGCATATCGTTGTTCATTTAATATTAATTGACTTGATGTACATGGATCAATTGGAACGTCGGCATTACATTCTTCTAATATCCATGCTGAGGCTTGAGACTGTGGTGATGTTGGATCACTTAATGTATCAACAGTCCCAACCCGGACTGATACACCCATAATTTGTTCAGCTAATCGATTTTCACATGTTCCTTCATTATCACAATTGGTCAATGTTGGCATTGTTGATGTTGATGGGGGGTAGGTACCAAATGTAGGTGAGATTGTAGGTCTGACTGTTGGTGGGGGTGTCGGTTCGGGAGTTTGAAATGACATACTACCACCGTCAAAGTTCATTTCAAGTATTAGTGCCTGCATATCAATATCATCGAGTGCCTGCGCTTGACGATTAGTTGGTAGGAAGAATTTACGTGCTAAATCTTCACCTACATCTCCTCCTCCTTCATTGTTAGCGGGGGAGGGCAATCGTTCTGATTCTTCAGTAAGACGTCTCTGCTGCTGCTGTTGTCCATCTAATGATCTATTATTATCTAATCTCGATTTATATTGAGTCGAAGTATCTGTTGATCGTTTTCGTCTCAAGCCAGAGTCTGAAGCTTGATCTGCGGCAGTGACCGATGATGATGAAAGCAATGCTCCCACTGTTAATAGAGCCGTGCCCAATGATGTTCGTCTACCCATTATTATATTATTTTATTATACTCACTCTATAATCTGTACCATATATTATATTGCAATGATAGCTAAATGACTATCGATATCATCTATTATCTATTAGCATTGCAATAGGTAGTAGGTTACAACTCGTTAGGTTCCTTTAAACGTGTGCCAGTCTTTCCGTTGATAACTAGATGAACGACAATTGGTAGAGGCTAGCTCCTCGTATGATTTGTTGAACAGAAATAGTAGGGGCAATTGCAATGATGCTCGCGTCGTAGAAGTGAAATTTTTGAGTGGAGTATATATTGGCGAACAAACGGGTATCTCGATCTCATCCCCCCTTAATTCATTTGCTTGCATTGGTACGTGCCGTCAATCTATGTATTCTCTACCTTATAACTCTTATAACCTGTTCTCTACCCCTTAGCAAACAATTGGTAATAGCTTGAGTCTTCAAAGTTTTATTCATCGTCGTTGGTGTTGGTGTTGGATAATCGGCGGCGCGAGAGGAACTAGAAAAAGATACCACAAGTTTTGCAATTGCAAAAGTAAACTCGAGGAAGAGTTGCAACCATTGGTACGTTAATAGATTGATATATCTTGAGGTATTATATATCATATCGTTTACCGTATTGATATATCGTAAAGTAGTAAAGCTACAAGGCATAAGTAAGTGAAAGATACCATACATAAACACAAGATATGAGCAACACATCAGAATATGATTTATCGATATGTGCCAATTGTGGCAAGGGAGAAGAGGACGGTATTAATCTGAAATCATGTGCGGCTTGTATGTTGGTTAAATATTGCAGTAGAGATTGTCAGGTTGCTCACTGGCCTCAGCATAAGAATGATTGCAAGAAGAGGGCTAAAGAATTGCGTGATGAAAAGTTATTCAAACAACCCCCACAACTAGATGAAGATTGTCCGATATGCTTCCTTCGAATGCCACAACTCTGTTCTGGTTCCGTATACATGAATTGTTGCGGTAAAATAATCTGCAGAGGATGTATACATGCTGTTCAATCGAGGGCTGTTAAAGAGGAGGAAGATGTCTGTCCATTTTGTCGAAATCAAGCACCTGATACTGATGACGATATACTTGAGCTAGAGCGAAGCCGTGTAAGAAATGGAGACGCAGAAGCAATAAATAACCTTGGAATATATTACTTGCAAGGAATGTATGGCTTTCATCAAAACTATGTTAAGGCGATGGAACTATTCCTCCAGGCAGCAGAGCTTGGGTTCAATCGAGCGTATGTTAATGTTGCTAATTCTTACTGTTCTGGTAGAGGGGTAGAAGTAGATATGAAGAAAGCTAAACATTACTATGAGCTTGCGGCTATGAAGGGTCACGCAGGTGCAAGAAATTGGCTGGGTGCGTTTGAGGTGGAGGCAGGTAATATGAACAGGGCATTAAAGCATTACATAATTGCAGCAACAGACGGGGATTCTAGTTCTATGAAGAACATCATAGGGCTATACAAGAATGGATCTGCAACAAAAGCTGACTTTGAGAAAGCATTAAGATCATACCAATCATATTTAGGTGAGATTAGGAGCAAACAAAGGGATGAAGCTGCTGCATACGATGAAGAGAACAAATACTACGAGTCTGTTTTCTAGGGTATAAACTTCAGCATGCAACTTAGAGATACCAATCGATCAACAAATAGATTATCAACATTACAGCATCTATAATTAACCACTAATAACAAGTTTATTTTTTTTAATTCCTGATGTTCCTTAGTATCGCCATTTTACTCCCTCTCTCTCATCAGAAGTTTGTGGTGCGTGCTCACACTTGTATATTTAGTGTCGTCTATCGGGATCTCTTGGTACCCCATCAGTTATTAATTGGTTGTAATATTGAGTGTTTAGAATACGACGATTTGGTTTATTTTTGCTGGATAATATCAAGCGGAGCGAGAGAAAGCAGAAAGAATACACAGCGTTGCATTGCAAAAAAAATCCCGACCTATTACGGATGAGTGTTACATCCCTCGTTGATAGATTGATTCATCTCTAGCCGTACAAGCACACAAGATATGAACACCACATCATCCGAAAACAATACATCAATATGTGCCAATTGTGGCAAGGGAGAAGAGGATGGTATTATTGATAAGTTGAAATCATGCAATGCATGTAAGATGGTTAAATACTGCAGTAGGGATTGTCAGGTTGCTCACCGCCCTCAACATAAGAAGGAATGTAAGAAACGAGCCGCGGAATTACATGAGATTGAACTCTTTAAACAGCCTCCTCCGGAAGAAGATTGCCCGATATGCTTTCTAATGTTACCAGGTATGGGAGAGGATCGAGTTATGGGACGTACTTACATGTCATGTTGCGGAAAAACAATTTGCAATGGATGTATTTATACAGTTCAATCAAGGGCGGCATCTGCCGGGAGGTCAGAAGAAGATGATATTTGTCCATTTTGCAGAACTCCGCCCCCAAGCTCTCATGACGAGTTGATAAAAAGATACAATGAGCGTGCGGATCTGAATGATAAAGATGCCATATACTGTCTCGGTTGTATTTACGACAAAGGGAAGTATGGATTACCACAAGACCACGTTAAGGCATTAGAATTATGGCACCGAGCAGGGAAACTAGGTAGTGCTCAAGCATATCACAATATTGGCATTGTCTATAGGAATGGCAGGGACGGTGTAGAAGTAGACGAAAAGAAGGCTCTACATTACACCGAGCTGGCAGCTACCCGTGGAAATGTAGAATCAAGGTACAATCTTGGATGTTTTGAGGGGCAGGCACGTAATTTAGATAATGCAGTGAAACACTGGATGATTGCAGTACACGATGGAGATCATATGGCTTTGGAAGGCATCAAAAAATTATACCGAGTAGGGCGTGCAACAAAAGATGATTATAACGAAGCGTTACGGTCTTACCAATCATATCAAAATCAGATTAAAAGTGATCAGAGGGATGAAGCTGCTTCATCAGGGGTGGAAATTAATATTTCATAAATTGTTACTTCTCCTGGATTGACTAGCATGAATCATCAGTCCATATCAGTATCAGTTAGACGGTAGTAATATCAATATGTCGGATACTTTATTTTACGTGGATGAGGTATGACTCAATGGATTGGTTCTTCATGACAAACAAGGTAACCAGAGTCCTCCTAGTGTAGTATCATCTTCAGAAGCGAACTGCAATCCAAATTCTCAAATGCAAAGACAGTCAGTAATTAACTTGTTCATTAAGGGCATGGGGCGAATGCAGCAGCTGCGCAGCCCGATTGGCATGTTGCATAGGCTGCAGCACATGCAGCAGAGCAGGTTCCTGCAGACATAGCCATCGCAATTCCAGCTGCAGTAGCACAGGCAGCTTGACAAGCTGCATATGATGCAGGGCCAGATTGAGCAAACCCGAGTAGAGAGGCGCCGATGGTAAGGGTGATTATGGTTTTCTTGTTATTGAGCATGATCTTTAGGTGGTATCAAATGGTGAAGATTGTTGATGTTGTTCTCTAATTGAAACTTTATTATGAGACTAGAGTCTAGATAGTGATCGGTCTTCTGCTTCCAATCCCATGCTGCGCTTCTTGATATCATGACATCTTATGATGAAGAGGTTGGTTTACGAGATGGCTTCTATTAATTGGGAGAAAGAGTCTGGTATCTTTAAATCTTTGTTTGGAGTTCGCTTCTCAATTCTCGTGTCAGCTCACCATTGAAAGATAACTGAAAGACCACCATAAAAGCAAATATATCATGACAAAGAGAGATACAGTATTGATAGTTGGATCGACAGGCAGTCTAGGCCGGTCAATTGTTGTCGAGCTTTTACGGCGCCAATACAAACTTCGTCTCCTTGTACGATCTCATGCAAGTGTAGTGTCAGCTGGGTATGATAAGTGGGTAGCGAAAGACTTGGAGATTGTTGTTCGTGAAGATATGACCGACCGTTCACAGTATAAAGATGAGTGGTTTGCAGATGTGGAAACATGCATCTGTGTTGCTCGGCCAAGAAGTTTAAAGAAAGGGGATAGTCTGAACTTTGGTCCTATGATTGACAATCTTTGTGATGCAGTCATATGCAATGAAGTACCACGCCTTCTCATGCATAGTATGCCCTACATGGAAACAAATCCGTTTGGTTTAGAGTCGCCCACAATGAAGATAAGAAGAGATGCAGAATTATCAGCAAGAAAACATTTCAATAATTCTTCGGTATCCTCAGCCTTATCAATCACCAAAATAGCAGAGATGTCAGAGATTGCCCACATTAAACAGTCGGTTGAGCTGCTTGGATTCATTCCAATATGCTTGGGACGCAATCCGTGTCTACATCCAGTATCATCAAGCGATTTTGCTATCTTTATAGGCGATTATGTTGGTGACCAAACAAAAAAGGATGGGCTGTTGCTAGTTGGCGGACCTCAACAAATGACCTGGAGAGAATTGGGACAGAAGATACAATCATCAAGTGAACAGAGACTGCCTTTTATCACTCTACCTCTTCTCTTCTACAGGATTATAATTCTCGTTCTTGGCTTGTGTTCAACATTGATTCCACCCTTGAGAGGCTTATACATCAGCCTGCTATTGACCAGTGTTCCCATGACTACTAACACAGCTAACAAAGACTTCATATTTGTTGGAGAGGATACCGTTGAATCATTCCTGCGATCATATAGCACGGACGAATGGGTTCATAAAAGAGTGTTTGGGGAGAAGTCACCTTCTTTACCATCTATTAAAAGTTTTGCTCAAGTACTTGTCGGTCTCTTTACTGCAAGTGATGGTTTAGTAGCTTTATTCAAACCAAGCGTTGTTGGTGTACTTCAGAACATTAATGTTTCAGACCCCACAGTGGATAGATTCATCTTGATTGTATTTGGTATAGCTGCCTGTAGTATCTCGGCAGTGACGTTCTCTTCTCTAAAGAAGGGACAAGAGACTAGGGCCATTGGTAAAGGAATTGTTATACAGATTGCATTGAGTGTATGGTACTTTTGCATTGGGGACGTAGCAAGATCAGTTGGTATTCATATGCCGGTGATCTACATATACATCATGTTTTGCACTCTAGCTTTGCTTCGGCTGATGTTCCACGTCATGTATCCTTCCACAATGGCAGTCTCGACCATCGTCATCAGCTTGGTGCATTATCTGCAGCCATCTATAGTTCAATACTCCCTGGATATAGACCCAGTAAACTTGGGAGATAAAACATTACAGCACATTCGACAAGCATTCATGTACCATTTAGCCAATGGAGTGCAGATGCTAGGGCTAGCATGCGGTGTGAAACCTGAGAAGGCAGTAGGGATGATTTGTTTGACATGGTTCATTTGCTCGATGGACTTTTGGTTCTTCAAGCAAGTAGATGAAGTCTTTGAAATGACTCAAGCGTCAAGGAATATCAACCTACTATTTCCACTTTGGACAGGAACCTTGGCATTAATCCTCTTGTATCCCAAACCGACTGGAAATAATAAAGTGCAACAACAGAAATGAAATCAGATTGTCTTTTTATTAATAGATGTAAATTAATGACTTCATGCAGTCTGATATCTTTATACCTAATGAGCAAGCTCCTATCTTATCTCCCAACACACATGACATTTACCAACATTAATGATACACACAAGCATCAACACTCTCTCCTTCAATTCATAATTGGTGAGACTTTAAAATTCACCCTCTGACTGAACCTGTTCAATATCAGGTTCCGGTTGTGGTTTCCATGAAATTGATGTACTCCTAGCCAAATCAACCTCCTCGTTTTCATCAGCTGCACCTTGCTTCTTCATTATACTATCAAGAGCTGACGGTGGGGGTGGAGGCGGAGGAGGTACCAATTCTGTTTCCACAAAGCCTGAATTCAAATCTTGTGTATCCTCTGAGGAAGGTATTGCATCACGTCGTTTCTTTGCCATTACAATACCCGCTGCTGCCAATCCTGCCACTGCTAATGCTCCAATAACTATCCCCGCTGTGGCTCCTCCTGATAATGAATTAGATTTGTTGGTATCTGTACCCTCGGCACCACTAACATTTAAATCATCTCCTCCTTTATCTGTCGTATCAGTTTCATCTGTAGTAGTTTCATCCGTGATATCTCCTCCTGTGGTATCATCAACTGGATCAACTACGTCTTCTTCAACTTCTTTCACAGGCGGATCAGTGGTAACAATTGGAGTAGGAACGGGTGGAGTAGTTGTTTCTTCATCTACCACTGCAGGAGCTACTGGTGCCGGAGTATCATTCTTACCGCAATCATCATCTTCACAAGTAGGACTATATGTCGGCATACCACTTGTTGGCGCTTCAGTTTCTGGTTTAGTCGGTGAATAAGTTGGTGTATCAGTTTCCTTTAGGAGATCTACAACTTCTTCTAATAGATCTGCTACCTCATCTTGATTATCTGGTTGCAATTTACGATGATGAGATACTTCAGTTTCCTCACCTCTGACAATTGCCTCATTTTGGCTATTCAATCTGCTCTGTGTACGTAAGTGATTATTTTGTTGGGGATATACTTCGTTTGGAGAGGCGTGCGTCGAGCATATCGTTGATATAGATATGACAAAGGCGATAGCTGTTACGATGGTCGACTTCATTTTATTTTTATTTTTATTTTTATTTTGTTCTAATATCTGTACTTATGAAATAATAAGATGATCAATAGGGGGATAGAATAGATATTTATTTGGTGGCATCAATGTAAAGGCTGAACATCAGACACAGCGTAGCTGACGTCTCTTCACAAACATTAATTGTCCTTTTAGAATGCCATTTTTAT
>Ga0214479_100207_pt1 | contig 37072 bp, 21 predicted proteins | sample M1_20Mar14CPVII9_5_FD_165054 | JGI IMG/M metagenome (GOLD analysis project Ga0214479, IMG submission 165054) | Marine eukaryotic communities from Monterey Bay, California, United States - M1_20Mar14CPVII9sort6BwellE14 | ecosystem: Environmental > Aquatic > Marine > Unclassified | place: USA...
GTAGTGGTAGTATTGATATTTGCAAATATTATAGAAGAGTAGATCCGTATTATGATACTGGATTGATATGATACCGACCATTGATAGTTATTGAGTAAGCGTAGTAGAAGATAGGAGGATGTGCGTCTGGTGAAAAATCTTTGTGAGAGGAGATGAGCAGAATCTGCTTTTCAGATCAGAAAGGTTATTGTGCTATCTAAGGAACAGATTACCTTGCTAGTATATTAGCTAGGATACCAAACGGGAAATGTATGTAAAAAGCCAGTGATGAAACTATACTTCCTCTTCGATTCGACTACTCTCCTCTTTCTTATCCAAATCTATTAAGAGCTTACCAATTGAGATGATGGCAAAGATAATTAGCTTTCTTGTTATTCTACAATTCATTACAATTCAATTCGTCGGTGGATTTCAGATATCTTTGTTTAGAGCAAAGTATCAAACGTCATTGAAATCATCACAACAAAATAAACATGATGATATAGATAATGTAACCACAACAACGATGATACAAAGTAATGATAACATAAATACTGATTCAACAACCCTCTCTCGTCGACGTCTATTTGGTCAAGTAGTATCGACAGCGGTAGCATCGTCATCTATACTTTTAAACCCCGAAACATCACATGCAAAGGTTGTATCCAAACCACTAACTTCCAACTCAAATACAAAATCATCAACACCAGAACGTGAGACATTACTAAATGCAATTACAAACAAGGAATCAGATGATATAGTATTGGCAGCAATAGAAAAACTTATTCCACTAAGCCCATTAAAGGGCGATAGTGAACGATTGAGTGAACTAAAAGCTGACCTCAAAACTGTTAATAAAGTTGCATACTCATCGGCATTAGATGGAACGTGGAAGTTGCTTTGGTACAATAAATCAGATTTCTCACCACTATTGAAGCTACCGAATCCGTTACGACCTGATTCGTATCAATACTTTGGAAAGAGTGCAGAAAAAGAAGTCGGTGAAGGACGAGTAGCACAGGGATTGGTAGGTGGCGTATTAAACATACTTGGGAAGGATACTGAGTTGTGGTTATCGTCTGGTGCTATTGCAGAAGACAATCATCCATCGACATTGGGTATATACCCACCGTTTCGTTTTGAGTTGGGTGAATTGCCAGGATCAACTAAACCAAAACGTATCATAGTTGAATCACAATCAGATGCCGAGTTTAGGGCAGCCAACGCTCGTACAGAAGAGGCACAGCAAGCACCAAAGAATGAATATGAACAGCTTTACTTGGAAAGTTTCGGTAGTGGTAGTTTGAGAATTAGCGTTGTTGCATCTGGAGACCCTGTTATCGTTGGCGACATGTTCGTTCATCAAAAGTTATGATGATATTCATATGCTTGGATATGTTGAGCATCTACAGATATTTAAGACGGAACCCGGTGTAGAAGACAAAGTCCTTCTCTAAACACTATTTTACTAGAAACTAACCCAGAGTGTAAGAGATAAGAACAGCATACACATTCATTATTTTAAGTCTGCACATCATTTATCATGTTTTGAATGACTGTTGCATCATGTCTTAACAGCTGAAATGTTGTATGTGAGTGTGTGTTTAAAGTTTAAGTAGTACTCTGCAAGCATATAGGATGTTTGTCAGAATAAAAATCTTCCAACTGCCGTAAACTAAATCACAAGTACATAGAGCCACAAAGCGGCTCTACCCAATAAAAAGTCAGTCCGTACTTAATATAGTAAACATGGGTTCTAGTACTGATACTCGATCTGCACCTCAAGCACGTGATTCTCCTCCACAGCGCCGTCGGAGGCGGCGGCGTCGCCATCCTCGTTTGACAGTTGAGGCTGATACCACTATACCGACATTCAAGGGAATATTAGTTCGAGCTTTACAATCAACACAATGTGTTGCATCAGTGATTGTTATGATACTGGGGTTGGTTCTTTCACCCTTCAGTGATCCAATCACTACTTCATATTCATCTATTGGACGTGCTAGGATATATAACAGTTCCGACTTCTCGGGATTTGATATTCTAAAGAATGATATCATTGACAACCTAAACCTGAATAACCTCAACATGACACCCGCAGGTGGTCAACAAATTCTTACCGTAGTATGGTCTGATTCACCACAACAAAAGAAGAAACCAAAACTATCCAATGATAACTCTCAAGGCTCTTCCACCGATACCGATAACAATGATAGTGCTTCACCAGATACTAGTGTCAATGTTAATCCCAATACATGTCCATCACTTAATGTTGATATTTTTGATGATGGGAAAGAAGAAACAACAAAGAGAGGTGAACACTGTCTTGAAAGATATCCCAACCCTCCAACAAACCCCCAATTACCTGATGATTATAAACCACAGACTAGTCTTGGGTATAATGAGGAGATGACTACATTATTCAGTGGAGACACTGTTGTAACATGTGCATTTTTTGATAGTGTGTCGAATAAATTTCCACAGATGAATGCAAAATATGATAAGTTCGGCCCTCATGTTCCAGAATTAGATAGGCAGTTTAAAACTGATAGGTTTGAAATGCAGGCCTCCAACCTAGAGGGAAATTACATTACATGTGATGATAAATTTAAGAAAAATGGTAGATCAACGTTACTACGGACGGCAAAGCTATTAAGATATCCCAATACGATGTGCACACGTATCATTTCCAATCGAGGTAAATACCCTCCAAAGTTAAATGACGAACATGAGGATTATATTAAAGGTGAATTATATGAAATTATCAAACCAAATAACGATGAGGATTTGGATACATATCAAGGTAAGATGAAATACCAAGAGCGTACGGCGTTGAGTCCATACTTTGCCGGGTTCATCAAGAATATCAAAGATTATGGCTGCGGTAAACGCGGTGTATGTAAGGCATTAGTATTGAATTTGGAAGAGATTGCATATTATAAAGCATTCAAAAAGATGGGTACTCCCCAACTTACTACGGTTAATCCAATGGAGATGTTGCATGGTAATCAAATGTACTATTGGAAGAAGGGAATTGATGGGATTAACTACAATGGACCGATAATGATTACTACTATGACTACATTGATGTTCAATACAAATCCACAGAGTTACGTTTGGGTATCGAATACTCATATCGCGAGTTGGGCACCAGAGATTGGATCGTTCATTAAAGTTGATTTACAAGGTGAAGTGACTACTACCGATGCCTCTTCAGCAAAAAGAAGAGATCAATTAAAAGCCTTGCATAATATTGTGTCGTCAAATATTGATGATCCAACTGCTATGGCTGAAGAAGTATTGAATGAGTTTGGGGTTGATTTAAACATTGATATCACATCTAATAGTGTCCGTACGATTGTTGCACAAGTTAGAGCTGAATTAGATCGACTTACATTGGCGGCAACTGCATCTGATGGAAGTAGCGGAGGTAGTATTAGCACAAACACCGCTAATGATCGAGTACTTATCTTGATAGTAACCGAATATATCTATTACTGTATTGACGGTGGTAAGAAGAAAGCATATGTAAAGAATTTCATCGATCCTCTTGGGACTGTGGAGAAAAGATGGGATACATCTACTATTTCTGACACTGTCAAGCGTGTGGCCGTGGAAACAACATCACGACATGTTGACGAACATATGAAGGGGTTTAGGACCGGCCTAGAAGATGATAGATTCATATCGTATATGTTAATGGATACACAAAGTGTTGCTTTTGGTGATCTCGAGGGGGCAGAGACGTTGATCCGGGGTAAAGGCTTCCGTACACTTGGCGTGATGACTGTTGAGGAAGATCATGCTGTGCTAGAAACGGCAACCCAGGATGATGATGAACACTCTGTTGCGTCACAGGCATCATCTGCTCAAGATGAGCTTGTAGCCAAGATGGCTGCCGAGCGTGGATTTGAACTGGGTGTTATGAAAGTATTCTGGTATTGGTGAGTAGAGCCGTTACTTTTGAGCATGTGACGACTTTTAATTGTCAAATCTTATGCATATCACACTCTCTCATACCATTTATCTATCTTAATGTACAGGAACGAAGACATCTGCCAATTCATTTACATCTTTCTACACCGGCCTCTTTCACGTGCTTTCAACAATCGCCCGCCTTGGGATCCATGGAAAATGGGTGGTGATGAGATTGTGTTATGGATTGACACGTCATTTACAATCGATTACACCATTTCTACTGAGAATTACATCCACGGCAGGACCAATACAATCATTGCTGATGAAACATCAAGCTCCTTCCAGTCTGCTACACACAACAAGAATTACTTGTACACACATGTTCATTTGGATACACAACTCGCTACTCTATATCAAAAGCATGATGTTAGCCGCGGTGATAAGCTCAATATTGAACCATTAGGCAGTGACTACGGATTTGAAATCAAGCATCGAAATGCCTACGAACGTAGTATTAGCAAGAGTCGTTCAACAAATCGACGCAACTTTAGTATTGGAGATGACATGCGCAATTTTGTGTATTACTCTGTTTGGAGTGGTAATATTGCCAATGTTGATGATGCAATTAAGGCAGCGGCTGATAAGATACTGATTGTTGATTTAAACAATCACCGTCGTGATCATCTCGACATACTAAAGAGATTGAAACGGATACAAGAGGAGACTTTTCATAATAAAGATCCCAAGTTTGAAGTACTGCGTAAGTACATTATTCAAGAGCACGAAGAATGGATGGATGAACGGTTGGCTCAACGACTTGGAGAGACATACCAACGACACAAGTCAGTATTGATCGAGTTGGCACAAGACATGGAAAATTGGCATTCTGTGAAGGATAGACATGTATTACTATTACCTTCGGTTAATGGAGAAAGTAATGATACATATCAATACTTACTAAGTTTGAAGGATCGGAAGCATGATGGTGATGATGAGAAGCGAGATGATCTTGTAGCATTGGGGTGGACATTTGATGATAAAGAACGACATATGGCACAAATGAATAAGTGGTTGAGTGAGAATGCATCGAATACACAGGCAAGACAAGCTGCTGCAGAGGAGAGGTCGCCCGTAGGGCTATGCCAACCAAGCATTATAATATCGATCCATTAAAATTAAGTGTATGATGCGAATGACGAAGTCATGAGCTGTGTTTATAACTTGTGAGAGCTTTAGCTCGAACTGTGAATCTCTTGCAATAAATGTTTTTCAATCATTCTGTATTAATGTGAGTCCGATAGGACGAACTGTGATTGTCTTATATTATTGTCACGTAATTAATGATTGTGTAGAGTTTTTGATTGCGATTTCAATGGTGGTCTCATCACTTAATTTGGACCTCATGGCGATGATTTGCAAGAAGTAGCCCTGTCTTAAGTTGAGCACTTTTCATTTTCAAGGTCAATATTAGACGCTAATAGTACCATAAATGGGTAGAGGACAGTGAGGGCATTCTTAAACGCCAAGAATCATCATCATAGGGCTGGTAGTTGTTGAGAAATGAGTGGTTATGTGTTTTTGATGTGTTGCTAGAGGGTCCTCCCTTGCACTCCATCTTCTAAATAAATCACTGTAGGATATTATAGATATCATTAGACGTTTGTAGACAACGAGAGGGCTCCATAGATGGTCTCAGATTGATAGAAGGCTGCCGTCTTTAGCCAGTAGAGAAATCCCATGGTTGTTTTGCTTTTGGTGAGGATACCGTATCTTTTAAACCGTATAATCAAATACAAAATTACGCAAATACGATATTGACCTGATTAATTAATTGCGGTAAACAATTGCTCTATAGTAGAACAATTGGCCTTTAATAATCGGCCTCCTACCCTCTCCAATACGTAGTAGAGATGAATAAAACGATAAACCGTAAGCATCGTCGGCCATTAAGAGGTATTAATCAACTAAGATACTTATTTTACACACGATAACACATCAATCTTATCTATCTACCACAGTATCAATATAATACTCGATAAACAATATTAAACAATGGGTAGAACATTTAGACCACCACCACCAAAATCAAAGCCACGGCCGGGATTAGTCGATAGTCTCTTCACATCCACCACAGCAAGTCATACAACCAACACTACCAATACAGATGCATTCCAATCAACATCCCTAAACGATATAGACGGTGACAATTCCACACTTGGCGGTGATACATCCACTGCTATGGAAGAAGATGATATAACAGAAATATCAGATCAGGATTCTATACTTGCAATGGCAAAACGGTTAGATGCCGCTTCTGTCATATCCGACCCTAGCTGTATCGAAGGCTCATCAAATTATAATACATCACAGAAGAAGAGAGTTGGACCTGGTGGATTGTATGCAAGAGATCAACGTGATTTAGATTCTATTGCTAGTGAAGATGAGGAGAGTGAGAGTAGCAGTAGCAGTTCATCTAGTAGTTCTAGTTCAAGTAGTAGTTCGAGTAGTAGTTCTAGTGATGATTCATATGAACAACAAAGAAGAGGAGGTAGAAATAGTAAGAAGAAGAACAGCAATAGAAATAGAAGCAAACAACACAAGAGTAGGACAGTGGGACAACCACATGTTGGATTTCATGATAGTTCTGGTAGTAACAATTATAAACAACAACATAGAAGAAAGCAATATCAACCACCAGGGTCATATGACAATTCCTACGCTAGACATAACTCAAGAGAACAACAGCAGCAGCCAATACCATTGGGTGGTGGGAATGATAACTACTTTTCAAGAAAGATGACAGGGTACGATCCACAGGAATTGCAGCCTACTAAATCATCTGCAGGTAGGAATAGAGAAGGAGGAGGTAGAACTGCGGTAGAAGGAAGTAGAGGAGGTAGACGAACTAGCGGAGATAGACGTCCGCCATCTCCTATTAGGAGTGTTTCACCTGTCCAAAATAGAGCCAAGCATCGACTTAGTCGAGAAAAGCAGCAAGATGAAAACATCAATGAAAATGACAGTCAACCTCGTCGCCGTCCATTGACCAAGAAGATGATGATTATACCCACTGTACTATTAGTAGTGATTGGTATTGTTATAGCCATTGTAGTAGTGGTAAGCGGTGGCGGTGGAGATGATACAAATAACAATAATGATTTAGATACACAATATCAAGATATACCAGTACCAACAACATCACCAACCTATATTGGATTATACAATTGTCCACTTAATAAATCAGGACCAACACCATTGAAAGGATGTGTTGGATATATAACATGCAATACTAATGGAGTGGCGGAAGGTAATCCGATTTACTGTCCAAGTGGTACACTATATGATAGTAAGAATGGTGTTTGTAACTTTGAAAGTATGATTAACTGTCCGACTAAACCATTAGTCGGTACGTCATCGTCTAACATTGGAGGAGGGACAACACAACAAAGTAGACCAACTTCTAAACCAATTGCAAGTTTTGTAATAGACAAAGAAGAAAGTGAGATTGTCGGACCGACAACAACGAATAATCTCCAACTAACATTCCTCGGTATTTCAAGTCCAGGTGATGTATCATTATTTCAACAACAGATTGAAAATTATTTAAATATCTTTTATTCAGAAATGAATATAAATACATTGAGTGAGGATGATGAATTGAAGAGTGTTAGTGAGGTTACTATTGATGTTAGGGTTAAGAATTTAGAACGAAGAAAAAGAAGGGATCTGTTGGGTAGTGTTGGAATGGATGATACTTTAAACAATATTAGAGGGAGTAGACATCACGAAAGACAAACGCAAGGAGGGGAATCATTTACAGCAATATATGATCAAACAACAACATACAAAACTTCCAATCCAAACATATCAATAATAACAATTGTCAGTCGACCATGGTCACCAGACTATACAACCAGATTGATAACACAACTTCAAGAACAAGATCCTGATTCCTTTGAATCTTTGAGTGGTATACAATTTCGTATAAGTATGGAGAATAATATACCTCCTCCTCCCACGCCGCCGCCGACTGTATTTGTACGACCGGATGCACCGCTTATACCCATGGATGATGGTACTACCCCTATAGATTCACTCTTTACGAAGAAGCCTACAAGTAGACCGGTTTCTACAGAGAAACCAACAAGTAAAGATGTTGAGGAAGAGACCAAGTCACCAACGAAGAATCCAACACCATCACCAACTCAACCAACTATTGCCACTTTCCCAGCAGCCATTACAATCCAAGGCTTGCTATGGCTCGATGAGAATGAGAATGGATTATATGAAACAGACGACGAGCCACCAATGGAGGGAATCTTTGTCAATCTACGCAAGTGTGATGGCAAAGACACATATGTATCAACCAAAACTACCACTTCCATTGGTCAGTATCAATTCACAGGTATCGAAGAAGGGACATACTTTGTTGATTTCTTCAAACCAAGTCCATCATCGAATTATGACTTTACATTACCCAAAGTTGCTGGGAATGATGAAAAGGCATTAGATAGTGATGTAGTGATTCAGAATGATGGTAAGACTGGTGGTAAATCGGATTGTATGGAGGTGAAGGATGGGTTTAATAAGTTGACGAATGCAGGGTATAAAGTCAAAAAAACGCCACAGCCGTCTTCATCTCCAACTACGACAGCTCCAACTATAAAAGCACCACCGAGGTTCTGTGCCTTTGTTAGTGGCGAAGCCTTTGAGTTTGTTGGATGTAGTTTTCCCTGTACAAGTCCGCAACATACTGATTGTCCCGATGGTATGTTATGTGCACTGACTGCTGATTGTTAAAGGCGTGAAAAGATTCTAGATGATCGTGTATATTCTGTTCGTTGACTACTCTACCTAATGTATTCAAGCGTTAAGTTCATTTTAAAATAGCGATGTCTGGCTACTATACTCAATGACTCTAGCCTCTCTCTGTGAACCCTACTGGATGGATTTCTTATATATTCTAGATCATTCATTCCTTCGTTTTCTTAAATTGAAACCCAGACGGCAAAAGATAGGAAGATAGTCGATAGTACTGCCGTACTATTGGCAGTTGCCCCGTTCTTCTTGTTATTGCCGGAGTATAGACCTGGCTGGTTCCAATAGCCTTCAGTGTCAACTTCCTCAGCATCACATTCCCCTAGCCCCTCGCCACACTTCTCTCCATGTTCACAATCAAACATGGCACGGATCTCCTCCTCGCAATCAGGACAAAAGAAAATTTCAGTGCAATGCTCATACTTATTAGCAACACAATCAGGACCAAAGTTGTAATCTGACAATTCACCACATTCGTGTTCCTCAGTACAGGCTTCCTCCGCCTCTTTTAGTGTGTCAAAGTCTGCACACTTATCGTATTCAATTTCACACTCGGGGCGTTCTTCAGGGCAAGTGTCATCGTCCTCGCAGCAAGCAGGCCAGCCAGTTTCATAGCATGTCTTGTCAGGACTATAAGTGCAATAGCTTTCCCCCGCCATGGTACCGTCATCGTCAGGAACCCCACAAATACCGTCATACGAACCTTCCGGCAATTCAACACCGTCTTCGCCCATGCTGATTGAACTCGTAGAGGAACTTCCACTCAAGGATTTACTGCAACACTTGGCAGCTAAATCTTCAATGTCATTCTGCTCATCAGTACCTTCGATGTACATGTTCATAGTCACTTCGCCACCATCTTCAACACACTCTTCTTTAGAGGCATAAGAGTAGAGAGACAGAAGATCGGCGCGGTGAGACATATCATATGCATATATACACATATCGTATATACACATATCATATGCACTATGCATATATCATAGGTACTCACCATGATCCATCGACATACTGCTGTCCTTCTCAAGGTCGCGGTGAGATAATCTAGATAGACATCCTCCTTCTCCTCGACAATGACTTTGACGTGACATATTTGTTGTCAATCGTACGCTTGCGCTGGGGCGAGACGCCGGCAGCCCCGCTGATGGCAGCGGCAGCAAAGGTTGCAATTGCAATGATTTTCATGATATTGAATTGAGATGATATTGAATTGAAGGAATAAATGTTTACCAGTACGTAGAAGTTGCTATTGTTGAGTTGTCTCACAATGCAAAAGGTCAAAAAAATCTTTTTTGAACCAATATCTTTCAATTCCAAATTTTTCAAAATGTGATTGGTACTTAGTGGGCAAAATACCACAAAGTAATCCAATACAATACGATACAAAAGAATAAATTAATTCTCTCTAGGTATGTAGATCGATAATTCAATAACTTGGCGCGCGGCTCTAATTGAGGAGTTTTATTAGGTGCATCGACTAGTTTTCTGGGGACCTACTGAAGTAAAAATCATAGGTGCCTCATCAGGCGGTGGTGGCATTAATATAAAGCCATATTTTCCTCAGTTAAAAATACAACAATAATATACTTCAGCCTCTATTGACACTTGCACCATTCCATCACATTTCAATAATCATTACAACAATATAAAAATGGACCACCTAATGGGCCGTTCCTATTAGGGATGGCCTAATCATTGTACATTGTAAATATATATGGTATTTTCTATTGGTTAGTTTGATGTATTATTTATCAAGTGTATAATATCGGTGCATCATAAGTGAAATTGTAAATAGTAATATGAATATGATCACGTTTGATAACAGCTTATTTACTGGCAACAGAAATAAAGACCCGGCTACATTTAGACAAATAACAATACCAAAAGATGCCACCTGCTATATATGTTCCGGCGGTGGCTCACCATCAGAACCTCTTGTTAGTGATTGTTCGTGTACAGATAATGTTGCACATATCAAGTGTATTGCAAATTTTGCCGCGGGTGGTGTGATTAATTCTAGTATAAAAGATTGGTCGGGTTGTAAGGATCGTTGGATGACATGTTCAGCTTGCACCCAACCTCATCAGAATGAACTTTCTATTGCTTTGGCAGTAAGACTTGTGGATTTTACTAAAGAGGCATATCCAACTGATGGTGTTATTATCATCAACGCTCGTATCCTAGTACTCCGTGAAATCACAGATATGTTCATGTCTACTTCCCAATCATGTTATCGTAATAAGGGTATAGAGATGGCGAATGATATATTACGTAGGATTGGTCAAATTAATATCTCTGATGAAACTATTAGATTAAAAATTATTTTTGCAATGGCATCCGTATTCAACAGTCTTGGTGATATTACTCTCGGCAGTGGTACAAATAATAGTATACAACAAGCAGTACGGTATTATGAGAAGTGTCTAGAATTATGCAAATCAATTGATGTAGAGGAGAGAGTTGTTGAACTTGCAGAGAATGGATTAGCTAAAGCAAATCATCTCCTAAATAGTACTGCTCAAATAAATGATATTATGAGGGGGCTAGAGGGATTATTGGTTGGTGATAGGAACGGATTAGAATCTGATATCAATAAGAATGACTTAGATATTAGAAACAACAACAAACGTCGAAAAAGAGATGCAGTTGACATCAGTGATAATACAGTAGAAGCATCTGACCAAGAAATGAGAGATGATGGATTGAAGAATCAGGTGCAGATAGATGTGAAATCAACAGAAAACACATTTGAGATGGAGATGATTGTATCAGAGGGTGATTCAGAACCTCGAGTGACATTTCAGAAGAATGACCCGGCCGACACGAGTGTAACGAGTAGTAAAGATGATGATGCAGGTAGGATTGAAGAATCAGGCAACGGCTTACTGTTAGATGACCAAGATGTATCTCTTCTACGACAAACTTTGACGAATTATTCACCCAATACTGAAGATGATGTAAGGGGAGATAATGGGCCAGGAGAGATTACAGCTAATCCCACTACTGATGCACAAACACCCCAAGATGAGGTCGTTGCGATGGAGATGGATATTAATGCACCCACAAGCAATATCTTGCCACCAACTAGTGAGCAGCCATCAAGTCAGCCGTTTTCAGATGACTGTGAACAAGCCAACGAACATGATATTGAGCCATTTCCTCCACTAAAACAAACTTTGGTAGAAGATGGACCTCAAGTGAGGCGATCTGGACGTCGTCAGAAACCAATGCTTGGTAATCCTACCATGGTTGACAATATGGTTGACAATATGGACGATGATATGGATCATGATATGGATAATGATATGGATGGTGATATGGTAGAAGAAGATGATATTAGTATGGTTGAATCAGACAATTACACGCTGTTAGATGGCCAAGGAGTATCTGTTCTGCAACAAAGTTTGCCAACCTATTTACGCAATACATACGCCATCCTATCCAATTATAATACAACCAAGACTCCCAAGAACACGGCAATTACTGAAAAGTCAAACAACATGATAGCTTTATTCGAGAGAAATATACAAAATAGTATCAACGCACTTGGATTATCGACAAAGGAATTGGAATCACTTGCAATACTAACACAGTTGGATATTACAAATGAGTCAACTTCTGGTTCTCGTTTTGATGCATTTCAAACTCAATATGGTACTGGGGATGAGGACAGAAGACTGATTCTACCCAAACTAAAGGAGGAGATGTATAATATTGTCAAGCGGTATGGGTTGTCCCCGTTTTCGGATAATTCAAAGAGAACCGAGGAGATACACAAGATATTAGTTAGTGGAATAGTCAAAGGAGATTCGGCAAGTAGTATTACCAAAGCCATCAGAGATGGTAACGAGAAACATAATTGGGCAGCACCAAAGTTCAGTAGTCGTCCCATCCTTGAACAACAGTCGAATGAAAATGACATATTAGCTCCAATGGTTGCCACCCTTGCTCGTGGATCAAGGGGTACAGACAATGATCTCACATCCCAAATCGTCAAGTGCACCACGACACCATATCTTCTTGTCAAGACTGGCATATTGCCTTCACACACGGAGTTAGTTCAACAAGTCTTTGCTGCCTTCAATACTGACCGAGATGAAGTATGTGACGCACAAGCAGTATCCTCATTTATATCATTTCTTCTCAAGATACCCCAAGAACAAGTAGTCTATCTATCAGTGAACGAGATTCTTCGTATCGGTCTTCCACCCAAAGATATTGTGACATTGGTCCTCGTCTTCATCAAGATTCACCCAAACATCAAGTTAATATCGGCTAGTGAGTTGTGCATGCCATTCCTTGGCGTCGTTCTCAGAAACTACGAGTTCTACGATGGTGAAAAGCTTATTAATCAAGTCCTTGGATGCCAGAAAACCCCAGGTGGAGTTCGTGTTGGTTATCTCGATAGTGAACTTCAGTATACATTAGATGCGGAGATTACAATCGATAATGAATATCAGTTCCTTACAAATGGTAGTAAAACAACAATAACGAAACTTGCTTCGTTACTATTACCACATTGGCGTGCAATTGAAGGTAGAAAAGACACCGTCTTCCAGATTGAACGAGGAATCGAGTTGGGTTTGAGTCATCCAAAAGCTGAAACAATCCTTAGTGCTGTACTGCTTGTTGTTAATGAGGTGGCAAAACATGTAACGGATATAACCTTGACATTAGATCAACAACATGACAATATTGATGAAGCAATGGATGAGAAGATTGCCGCAAAGTTACATATCAGTATTGGTAAGAAGAAGTATGTCATCATTTACCTCCGTTCTACACATATAAATCAATCGGATAGTATATTCGAATTAGCAGCTGAACAGTTCACAATTTGCTACGCAGCCGGTGTGGCTCGGAAGTTAATCAACAAGGATACTGATTTGATCATTATATTTGACAACGGCAAGTCAAGAGACGGCGAGCTCAACCCTGGACTAGCAAGAGCATTTGCATACATCTGTGATGGGAGTGTTCTAGCATTCATTAGTACAACATCAATTCGGTGTACATCTATTCGTGTCTTGTTCAAGTGTCTACAAGGAACATGCACAGGAAGTAAAACACAATTGATCACTGTACAGCATAGCTCTGAATTAGCAGGCGTCATTATGGAATACCAGCATGGACGGAATGTTGCCAACAAGATCAGATCCAACACATTCGATGTAACATCCAAAACTTTGCGTGGTAGTCTTGGAGATCTAGCTTTAAGGTTGAATGAATACATTGGACTATGCTCTGGTTGGACTTTCCGCAAAGAAATGTCACTCTTTTCAGATCAGCTGAAACATGCAATTAAACAACAGCGGCTAGAGAAGGAAGCTAAGAAGGCAGCTGGGACTGGGATTGGGAAGACGCCAGATAAGCGTGCCACTGAAGTTGTTCGTAAAGAAACTGCCTTCCTTCAGATGATCTATCTACAAGAAGATCATAAGGCATCTTCGTTGTGCCGTCGAGCACGAGCTTACATGAAACTTGGAAATTACATCGAGGCATTGCGTGACTTTGAAAATGCTAAGCCCGGAGTACTTCCTCAATATCAAGCATGGATAGATAACGAGGTATGCATGTAATGCTTATCTTGTGTGAATCAATTACTTAACCTCTCACCAAACCTTATTCTTCATTTATAGGTGAAGAAACTACGTGCAATGGATCTTACTTTGACGAAAGAGAGGGAGAAGAAGAAGGACGCTGAGGCTAAACTAATACTATTACGGAAAGTTCTATCACTCGTTTGTAATCCTTGTCATTTAATGTAAATAGCTTGTTTTGTTCTCGTTCAATAAACTCTTATCATCAGTATTTCTAATGCCATTCGTATGTTATTAAAGCGTCGCTTGGACCGTATCGTACTTGTGTTTTTATCGTATGATAGTTATTGCAATACAAAAAGCAATGCGGCCTCAAAAGAGAGTGTACCTGATGGCCGCTTTTAGTACTGCATCTACTACTGCCATGCTCTTATTTAGTGTGGTTCTGCATGTACCAGCACTGCCGGTATCATCTTTTCAATCCATACCATCGATATGTTGTAAGTTTGCAAAATATAGATTCACAACTACATCTCATTTTGTGCAGAGAAGAAGAACAACTACTACAACTACCATGATGTCGTCTACATCTCCTGCTGCTGCTGCTGTCACCAAATTGACAGATATTACGAGTATATTCGGTGGTGGTGACTATGCAGGTCTATTTGCAACATTTTCATCGGAGACGGGCAAATTAGTCTCCGTTCCTGAACAGCTGGGTGAGAATCGCGCCTATTTGTTTTTATTGATGATATGTTTTGCATTTGTATTGCACAAATTTGTATCATAACAAACCGTGTACTTTACAATTAAATCTACGACTAATGTTATATCATATCTAAATATCTGCAGTGCCAGAAAGTATGTTAGAATGGGGAGAGATACCATCTAGTTTAGAAACACTAACTTCTGAAGATATAACACTAAATGATGAAAATGTAACATTAGAACGAACTACAATTACAGTACTACCAGAGGTTGGATGTGGCATTGATAATTTAGAAGTTACAAAGAAATCTACAAAGTTTGAAGCTACGAACACTCGTTCATATAACTGGCATCAAAATACACATCCAGAACGAGAAGTAGTTGCATTAGATTGCATTAGAGGTCAATCGTCTTTTGATATAGAGACTACATTTCAAGTGGATTCCGAGATTAATGAGAAAGATGATGAAATGAGCAGTAGAACTCGAAGGATACGACTGTCACTCTCATTAGATGTATCCAAGCAAAAACCAGTTATATCGAAACTAATCAATTTGCAAGTAGAACGACAAGTATCAACTACATCTAGTCAAGGAACAGCATGGACCGGTCCAAAGTACAATTCTGGGGGATTGGACATGGGAACTGTTGTGAGGAATATCGGCAATGATATTATGAAGAGTGATGTATTTGCAGTAAAGAGAATAAAAGGCGGAGGAAATGCATGGGATATTTTGGGAGGTAAAGATACAAGTATAGAAGACACTCTTGAAGGGTTGTGGATACAGACAAAAGATGATAATGTTGTAGAGGTACAGAGAACAAAAGGATACTTTGTAGGAGAAACAAAGCCAAGCAGTGACACTCTCCCTCCTTCTTTGGTATTACTTCGTCTTCCACAGAATATACTAGTAAGATATGGGCGAAGTGTAGTACCAACTGATGATAATAATGATTGGGGAATCGAAGTATCACATTTCACTTCAACATATAAAGATGATAAGACATACTTGCAAAGACAAGTGGTGTCAAGATCGATATCAAAAAAAGAAGTATTAGAAGAGGGCAGTAGTGATAGTCTTGGAAATGTTAGCTATTGGATAGAAGAGAAGGCATTGGGTTAAATAACAAGGCTTCTGTCAAATACTAGCGGAATAAAGGATGAGGTAAACAAGTCGAACCTCCCCTATCGTTACTTGGGGAGATAGATTGTAATTCGGAAGAGAGTTGCTTGATCGTAGATCAAGAATTGTACTTCAACGATACCGATTAGAAGGTCCGACGAGAAGGTAATTATTGCATGTCGTAGGGTCCTAGGATAATTTACTTTAGTCTTTTTTGGTCCATTGGGGCAAACGTGAAAGGGAAAGAACACCCAATGTCACCTTATTAAGAAGGTCTTCTTTCGGCCATCTTATTTATTAGTTAGTGTGACAAATTTTCGTATGTACATTGTTTTGCTTTCATTATATTTTTGCAGCAACGAAAGACCAAGTTTAGGTCTCAACCGCCCCTCCTATTAAACGATAACCCTCTTAATTACTGCATCACATATTAATAGCAATAGATATTCATCGGATAGGGTATAAATTAGCCACAGACATACACAATTTGCTAAGGCATACTAGGCCTTCTCAATTTAGTGTCGCTCACATTATTGCAGGGGCTGCTGATAAATATCACGCTATCCTATACCGTGCCTCGTATAACCCCCCGTATATAACCAGTATATACAAGGATTATTAAACTATTAAATAATGAATTTTAACAACGGGATGAATGGTGGCGGTTCGTCGGGTGGAAATAATAACAATTTTAGGGGTAATAATACGGGTATGCCAAATAATTTTAGTAATTTGCAAGGGGTGAGTTCTCATTATTCGGTTGTTTTATTGTTTGTTTAATGTGTTATATGATAGGTGGTATTGTTGGATAGATTAGCCGCTCAGTTCAACCCTTTTTTCCCTTGTTTACTTTTTTATGCATATGATATGTACGTTTTATTATTATCCACCCTCACACATAATTGTTTATGGATTAACAATATTATATACCCAGATCAATCCCCAGTATGGTGCTGAGGAGCTTCGTATGAGGCAGCAATTAGAGATGCAGCAGGATGCTGAAATACGCCGCCGTCTTTTGATGAATCAAGAACATAATCAATTGGCACGAGAGTTGGAATATAGAAATAAACTACACCGTCTTCAGGAACTACAAGAGTTACAAGTTCGGCAGCAACGTGTCGATGCTCTAAGGGCTCAGCAACGGGATCAACAAGAACTCGACCAACATCGTGAAAGACTATTGCGGGCTCAGCAACACGAGAAAGAACAGCACGATGCTGCTCATCAAGATAAGATACATCAACTTAAGAAACTTCAAGAACTACAACAGGCTCGGCAGCAGCAACAACAGCTAGAACTCTTATCGAATCCAAATAGACTAATTGAACTGCAACATCAGCAGCATCAGCAAGAGCAACAGAGACGGGATAGTTCCATATTGGCATCCCTTCGCGATGAGTTCTTTTTAAAACAACAACACGAACAAATGATGAATGGAAACGCAATGCTACTGGCAAATAATATCAATAATAAGCGTGATGAAGAAGATTTATTAGCCATGCTTCGGGCATCAGGAAAGTTGAGGGGGATACTACCAGGAGGAGGAGAACGAGATTTTCAACGTCAATTATCGAATGACAGCCGAGCTACTTCATTAACTTCCCAACATCGTATTGCAAATCATCATCAACAAGACAGTACTGATAAACAGTTAGAAGAACTCTTAATTAAGAACCTTGTAAGACAGCGGGATCTTGAGGCTGCCGCAAAGAAGCAGGCTACATTAGAGATTGAGGCAGCAGCCAAACAACAAGCGGCTAATGAAGTTATTGAGGAACTGACCAAACAGCAAGCGGCCATATCAAAAGATAAGATGAACAGCAACGTTGATAGTAATGCCCCACAAGATCCACCCCAAGTGGATTCGTTTTCCCATGCTTTACCAAATAAAGTTATCGATGCTTTGGCTAAACAACAAGAAGTGGCCAAACAGCAAGCTGCGATATCTAGAGGGAAGTTTAATGCCCCTCAAGATACACTACCTCGAACGAATTCTTTACCAGCTAGTGCGTCACCTCAACCAAAGGTGCAGTTTGTTCAACGGCCTACATTCTCGGTTGAAGATGTACTCGCCTATAAGAAGAAGAAAGAGTTGGCTGATGATATTATAAAGAGAGATGTACTACTCGCTCACGAGAAGAAGACCTCGATGTCTGATGATATTATCAAGAGACAACTTGCTGCTATAGATAAAGAACTCGATGCGAGAGCTGCTATTGATAAAGAGCTTGACGAAAGAGTAACCAAGTTGCTTGCAAGCGAACAACCGCCATCTCCAAATATGGAAACCAAGAAGAAAAGGAAAAGGCCCGAACTCGATACTCTCCTTGAACCAGTTTGGGAACCGCCATCTCCAAAGATAGAAAGCAAGAAGAAGAAAAAGAAGAGGCCCGTGTCAAAAGAAGAACTCGATAATCTCCTGGAACCAGTTTGGGAGAAAAAGAAGAAAGCTAAGAAGACTTCTCCATATGGCAATGCCGCGATAGTTCATGGACACAATGCAATAGACTTTCTGGGGACCAAATCAAGGACGGAGAAGACAAGTCGTAAAGATGACGACGCGGCTGATGTTATTCTTCAGCTCCGTCATAAAGATGTTTCAGACCGTGAAATACAAACAGCCAAGAAGTGGAACAAACAAAGCAACACTCCGACCATTACTTATCCCGCGTTGCCACCGCCAGAGAAGATACCATTTATCAGTCCTGGGTTGAAATACAACATCCCTTCACTACCCATCGAATCAGAGCTGACCAATACTGAGATAGCTGATCTGCTTCCTCCAGTTCCCGCCCCCGACCCGGTATTAGCTGTAAAAAAGAGGATGATCAATGGCAAATTACAAGTTGTGTCTGATGATAACAGTTCAACTGCACCGGCTGATGATATTGTATTCCTTAGTACACACAGAAAGATATCCAAACCTAAAAGGGCTGGAAAGGGAATTGATACCTGGTGGCCATCAAATTCATGTATTAGGAAGGAACGCCGAAAGCTTGGTGATAAGGAAGATGAAGAAGATACCGATGAGGAAGATGACGTTACGATGGCCTCAATGCCTGGTGTTAGCTTCGTTAAGGCTGGGGTAGAGGCTGTGGAGAACCGATTGGCGACATCGGTTGAGCCAGGGGTATTAGAGAAGTTACCACACTGTCGACTATATGCCGACTTTTGCAAGGAAAGACGAGACTTGACTCTAAAATCCAACTCTAAATACACTCCAAAGTTTTGCTGTCAGACAACAGAATCTTTACCCTCGGAAGTGATGGTATGCTGCTCCATCTGCAGTACTTGGAGACATGCCCAATGTGGCGGTCACTATAAACAATATACCGCCAAGAATACAGACCCATCCAACCTATTATTTGAGCCTGTATGTGACCAATGTTACATCGAAAAACAATTCATCGAGCACAATGAATTGGCCCAAAAGCGTATTGAGAGACAAAGGCTAGATCATCTCCGTCGGGTAAATGCTACTAATGCCGTCATGCGTCAAGTTGCCTTTGGTAAACATTCTGGTCAGTACAAATGGCCCCTGGGAAATGTTTCTATGAGCAATATCAGTGTTCGTACAAAAAGTGTCCAGGCTAGGCATGAGAAAGCCGAGAAGCAGTGGAATGAAATGGCATCTCGGCTTGGCAGTGAATCAAAGGTACCACCCAGAGAACGTCAACGGGTAAGAACTAGGGAGTTGGAACGTCTCATGCACAACGTTGAAGAGGCCGGTAAGTTTATATGTACGATATTACTACAGTGTGTGGTTTGATAGTTGTGGTGGTTTGACTCACATTGATTCACTCTGTTCCTCTATCCTTACTGCGCAGAGGGAGCCATGGACCGTCATAATATGATGCTCTTTCTAATGAATGATACTAATAAACAGCACCCGGCAGGGTTTGAGGTGTCCAGAAGAAATATATTTGATCCAGAAGAAGATCCCGTCATCTGTACCCCAGCAACAACGAATTCAAGCGTTGGAGAAACTAGTACTGCCCCGAACAGTCCCAAGGACGAAGACACCACTACTGAAAAGAAGGTCAAGGACAACAAATGTTCTCGACAAGGGTGTAATCTCAAACCTCGCTTTGATTCAAGATTCTGCTCAGATTCGTGTGGCATATCTTGTCTTGAAATGGATTTACTTGAATCCTTAAAGTTTGCTAACAAGCTTCATCCGTCTATTTTGCGTGGAGACCTCAAGGTACATGCCAAACATATACATCTGTAGATATATTAAGGAGGTTATATTTAGCTACAGATTATATGCAATAACCCCCCTTAAACTGAGATCAAATTATGTGTAGAACCTATTCCGCTTCTGTGCACATTACCACAAATCAAACCCTCCCCACACACATACACTACAGCAGTATTAATAAATCTAAAAACAAACTAATAAGCATAATATATCTAAAAACAATTCAATAAACTTCGGGTTAAAGATATCTTTTAAGTTAGTTATCATTCTTAACATAAAGTAAGTTGTTCCCCGAGCCATATCTACAGAATCCCCATAAGGTTGGGAATTAAATCTTCAATGTGAGGCTCGTTCAAAAAAATCTAAAAAAAATGTCTCAGACCTTATGGTCTAAAATGGATGGATGTGGGGGAGATTAAATATCACTCACCCCCCTCTCATCTCAATCTTGGTATTATAGCTAGCATACTTGTTATCCCCCTTAATCTTTTGTTCCTCGCGGGCTCGCGGGGGCTTCTCTCCCAACTTGACGGGGGATAGTCTTGGCCCTGACTTATCCCCGGCGGCGGCAGGGTACGGCATCTCTCCCCATTTCTCTTGGGTAAAACACATGGTGTATGTGTCGGTAATTGGGGATCTTGGTCAGTGTTGTGGAGGGGGTGCTTAAGGATAGGCAACCTCTCCCCTCTTCTCTTGAGGAAATTTCAAACTTCAACTTGTCTCTTTTTCTCCAATCCTCAAAATCCTCTCGCACCAATAAATCTTAAGCAATCTCCCTCATAGCCCTAGTTAACTCAGGCAATACCTCATCATCACTCAACATACCCAAACATGCCATTGGTCCCTTACTTTTATATGTCTTCAAGAAATTATGTAACGAACCATTCATTGTTAAATCACCATCATAAGTGTTTGCTATACGCATAACAACTTCGGGTGATAACATACCATGTGCGGTATGGAATGATGGTAGTGTGTCTGATGGGGAGAGGACTGATGATGACATGAATGGTAATGCTGTACTTGATTCCTTAGTTTTTGTTGATCGTGATGTTGACGTTGAACTTGGAGGAATAGACGGAGAACTACTCTCAGAACCACTTCGTGGACGACGATGATTAGCAGCTGATATAGAGGGTGGTGTGGGGAATAGATATAATGTTACAGCTGAACCGTTATCACGACGATGTGTATTGCCCCGTCCATTTGAACGATTAACAGAAGTGAAGTGTATCTTGGAGGAAGATGTGAAAGATTTATGTTGTAATGTTGAACCGAATGCGTAGGCGTCTGTATTGCTGATTAAAGCAGCAAGTGCAACGAATACTACCATTGAGGAGACCATGTTAGACTGACGATCCATTACTGTTTGACAATAAAGAGGAGGATATTGCTATTGATTAGCAAGACACCAAGATTGTGAGAGCTGCATTCCTTGATTTTGTTGTGAGTTGGTGATTCCTTGATATAATCGGGAGTCCTTGAACTAATTGGGAACTGAAACTCCGCCTAATGGGGTGAGAGCTAACTACTTCCAATCGATACCTAAACTTGCCCTCTTCACTAAGGTAAATATATATAACATCACCCTAGGCTTGAAATACATTTATCATATCTTTTAATGTTACCCCATACGCACTTATTGCTTCAAGGGAAACTGTCTGAATATGAGGACGCTATTGGTATCCTGTACGACCTGTGAGCTCGAAATAAATCTACTAAAAAAATCAATAAAATGGTAAGTGGCATAGTAATAACTGCCTTTAATAGTCGTCTAATATCTCCATCTGTCTGTCGCTACAACTAGGCTCAAGCGAAACAATCGTGACCATAGTATCTTAAATCCCCAAAAGAAGTGCCTCTAATGCTGCATTGACTGGCTTCTGCCCTTTAGGCGCTGCTCTATCCTTCTCTGCTTTGGCCCGAATATTGAGCTCCATATCCGACCTCTTCTTCTCGGCTGCTGCTCGCTTCCTTTCCTCTAGTCGCTTCTTAGCCTTTAATTGCTCTTGTTCGAGCAGTTTCTTAGCCTTTAATTGCTCTTGTTCAAGTCGCTTCTTAGCCTTCAGTTTCTTTTGTTCGAGCAGTTTCTTAGCCTTCAATTGCTCGACCTGCTCCGCTTTCTTCATCTGCTCAACACGTCGTCTCTCCGTTCTCTCCTCAGTAGTTTCCCAAGGATACACTACCCGATCAATCTCATCCCGAAGTTGTTTGTCCATACGAGTCCAGCTGATATTCTTCAGTGTCAAGTTGAGCAGTTGAGTCAATTTATCAAGTTGCTCTATTTCTAAGTCTTCCAACTTCTTCTTTCTAACGTCATTGGGTTCATCCCTGGCTAACCGACGCTCATCTTCAGCTCTTGCTACTTCCATTGGATCTATGCCAGTATCTCGAGAGAATAGAGTGTGGACAAGTCCTGGTACTTGATCACAAAGTTCGACAACTGTCTGAATCACAATAGAGTCGGCATTGATTCGAGTTGTTCTTGGTGTCGCTGCCGCCTTCGTTCTCCCACTACATAGTGATCAAGAATAGATGCCATTCATTGCTTCTAGGGAAATTGATGAGACACTATTGGTATCTTTGGTATCCTGACACGACCTGATTTGTCCCGTAAACTCGCCTCATCAATCAACAATCACAACTGCCCTATGTATTGTGTTGATCATAGTATGAACTATGAATAGTACTTGTTATGGGTCGAGTTGTGTGTAGTGTAGTGTGACGAGTCTTTAAATTGGCTCTACCCACAACTTCACAGATTCCCTGGGGCTTTGTATACTGACTCCCCGCCCCAATAACACCCTGTTTTTCAAACCATTCATCATACTGTAGCTGTCGACAAATCCTTCGCTAGATATAGCTTGCATTGCAGTGGAGGAAGAATGTATGTTGTTGGATACTCTTGTGTTTGTTGTGAATGCCGAAGCACCTGACGCCAGTGCGGCAGATAAAAGAACTATACTTGTATTAACCATGATTATAGCTATGTTTCCGAGATTACCAATATGATAATGAACTGACGCCTACAATACTACTTTGCTTTCGATAAATGCTGACGGTCTTCAAAAACGCACTAAAAAAATATTGCTGAGGATACCAAGAGTTGCAAATTGTAAAGTATTCAAAGGTTTGTGAGGAATCGTCTTTATGATGGCACCGCCGACCAATTTGTATGATCTGGTTCATTTGTTAATGATATTCTTAGGAGTTTCAGTTGGTTTCTGTAGTAGAACTGGATTTGTTACCTTTTTTTACTCTTTTTACTTAAGTACAAGACGGTGCACCTATTGCAAACTTGTATTTGACACGATACTATGTATTGACACTTTTGACATATTTCGTATGCTGACAATACAGTTTGATGTATCAGGTTTTAATGAGACTTCTTTGATTGGCTGTCCGATGATGCCCGTTCTTCTTTGTCTTGTACAACTTACTTTTAACATCTCACATCACCAACTTTCTCTCTCTCTAAACAGATAATACATAATACAGCCAGAGTATGGTACAATAGCCAGTTGCAGCATAAAATTACACCAGAATGAACATTCAATTCAATACAAAGGATTATCACAGTGGAACTATTAAACCTGTTCAATCTACAACAGGACAGCATGCTGGGAAGTGGATTTGCCGAATAAGTGGTCCTAAAGTTGCTTGTAATAATAGTATAAGTGGTGGTTGTAAGATAGTATACTCTGCACCGTACATTGGTGCAGCCAAAGCTGCGATTGCAAAGTTTCTTAATATAAAAGTTTCGGAAGTAGAGACGGTTGTGCCCTCAACATATGCATCTCAAGGCGGATCAAGTACACCTCAACAAGGAGAATTTGATGAAGATGATGATGAAATTGCCAATTTCGATTTGAATGCTGTCGTATCATCTGCAAAGAAACAGCAGACTCCACCACCCAACCATCAGAAGAAGATGAGTTCAAGCTCTCGTAAAAGTATACCAAGTAATCCATACCATATTGGAACTCCATACAATCTCAACAACAAACTACCAAGCAAACCACCGCCTCAATACCCTAAATCTTCTCCCAATCCGAAGAATGTGTCAGCATCAAACCAAAAGATTCAGATAGATCTTAATGAATATAAAGTACTACGGGAAGAAGCAGAAGCGTTGCGTCAAGAGAAGCAGAGTCTACAAAAGGATATTAGTTCTGCTAAGCAGAAGAAGAAAGATCTAGATAAAGATATCATATTTACACGTACGGAGAATGATATGCTGAAGAAGGAATCAACGTCGTTAAGGCAGCAGATTGATAAAATGAAGGGAGGGCGTGAGGATCATACAAAGATGAAGAGTGATTTGAAATCAGCCAAAGCAGAGTATACAACCGTTAAGAGTGAGCTGAAATTAGCCAATGCGGAGCATAAGACTGTAAAGAGTGATTTGAAATCAGCCAAAGCGGAGAAGGAGAAGTATGAAAAGGAAGCGGGGCTTTATAAGAAGGAAGTTAGTGCTATTAAAGCCGAGTTGAATAATCTGAAGAAGGAGAAACAGAGTGCAACTAAGGCAAAGGCAAAATCAACTGGAGAAGATGCTGATCAGCCCCCGAAGAAGAAACAGAAGACTGGGGCTAAAACTGGGGCCAAGGGGACCACTATAATTAAGTCTATGAAGGTGGGGGATTTAAAAGATGAGGCTGCTGCAAGGGGCATTGATGTAACGGGGATGAACAAGGATCGCCTACTTGAAAGGTTGGGAGTGGGATCTGTCTTAATCCATAAGACGGACGAATGGAAAGAAGTATGGGGAGAAGTTGTACTCCTAAGAGACAAGTTCAAGAAAGAACGACAAGTTGATGTGCAAATGGAACAAGAACGTCAACGTCAACTGCTTCTAAGACGTCAGCAGAAACAAATGAAGGAAGCTCAGGAGCGCCAAAAGAGGGAACAAGAGGAAGCGGAGAAAGAACGGGCTGCGGAGTTGGCATCGCAAGTTGAAAAGCATACACATCATTATCCTAAGGTGCATGGTTGCAAGCTCGCTAAAACTGACGAGCTTATGTTTCACGGTGAACCCCGAACGTACGAGCGATTCACATGTTCAGAGTGCAACAACAGCTTAATTAAGAGACACGTCCTCAGTTTCTCATTCTCAGGTGCCGCTGAAACCCAAAAGTGCCACGGGTACACTTGTGAGGGATGTGACTATGATATCTGTCAAGATTGCTTCAAAGAAAAGACCATGACCCCCGAGGAGAAGAAGGCAGAAGTAAAGCGGAAGGCTAAGGAGGAGAAGGAGAGACGTGAAATAGAGGCCGAGCGTCGTCGCTTGGAAGAAGAGGAAGAGGCACAGTACAGGGCAAAGTGGGATGCCAAACAACAGTTCAAATCAAGCATTATTAATCCTCCAGACAAGAATTTGGATCAAGATGGCAACAAAATGAAAGGGTTCACTGTGTGGTGTTCTGACGGGTACGGTAATGATGGATGGCATAGTTATGAGGGCCCTCCAACCAAAGAGTTTGATGCAACCTATAAGACAAAGGAGGAAGCAAACAATCGGGCTAGGTACTTGTTTCACTGGAAGAATCCGTGGGGTTTAGGCGCAGAAGAAATTTCGGAGAACTCTGGAGAGATTCATAAGTCAGTAAGGAACGAGCTTGTGACTTATGAAGTAACACCTGATGACTCAAGCACATGGACTGTGGGTGTAGTGCCCGATGCTGCTTATTCCCATCTTGATAATGCAAGCAGTCGACGACATGGCTACGATCGTGAGTATGGCTCTCGTGAATCATATGAACCAGGTATTGGGTGAACTCTTTTATTAGTTTCTTTGATTGTATAGTAGTACTTGTTAGGAAAGATGAGTTGTTAGTTTATGTGTGAAGGGCCACAGTTGTATGATAGTTGACTAGTCTTTAAATTAATACAAAAAGTCCGCAACCCTGCTTCAACTCCTAACAACCTTTGGAGAATCTGTTGTCAAATCCCGTGCTATCTTCTCTCCAAGAGGAGTCAGTTTCATGTTACCAACACTTGCCGATGATGTGTTATTCTTAGGGATTGTTAGATACGGTGTCCAACTCAACATATCCGAGTCGGGATCTTGTTGATATGACGTTGGACGTAAATTATACGGCACGGGAAGATGAACTTTCTTCACATTATCAACAAAGTTGGGTAACAATTCTCCATTAGCTTGCCAATACTTGTAAAATCGTTTGCCCTTGCCGCATTGACATCCATTGACATGGTTTGGATCTGATACATATAGTCGATCATTCTGACTATCACCAACCATTCTTGAACAGAATAGTACACCTAATTCAAAGTTGGAGTAACTCATAGAGTCAGTGGTAGGATCTCGGTATGGAGTTGGTTGACCTTGTGCTCCTCGAGATAAGCAGGCACTGGTTAGCATGAACCATGAAAGATACTCTCGTGTGTCAGGAGGAACTGGTGCCGCCATCAAATTACTACTTGTAGACTTCTGCTGATCGTTGTTTAGCTGTAGAAGTCTACAGATACTCTTGAAATGAAGTGATGTAGACTTGTACGGCATGACCTTTTGACAATGGTCATACACTGCCATACGACGTATAACTGATCGGTCCAACTTGTTAAAGTTATCTGGCGATAAGAAGACGAAGGCCTCTCCCAACTCTCGATCTTCTTTGGAAATGTAATTCTTCTTAATCGCCGATGCCAATTCTGGATCCTTCTTCCGTATGGCTCGTCTTCTACTCTTCATTGTATCCATGTAATCCATTGTTGGCCATAACATATCCATCAAACTTAATACACTATCATCGTCAGCTGTTCTATTACCATCATCGTCATCAGAAGGGAGTTGATAATGTGGCTGTAAATATGATTCTACAATCGTTTCCAAGTCATCAGTTGTCCAATTTCCTCCCAAGGATGTTGGTTGAATGACTAATCGTTCACATGCCCTCTTGAGTGCAGGATGGAACCATGATTGATTAGCCTCTTGGGACGTATTAGATCCTAATCTACCAGTATCTGATGCACGAGAAAGCTTTGACGACTTGATATGACCATCGTTGAACACACGCGACAAAATATACGACACTCGTTGTGGACCATACGATATTCGTGGTCTATATGTTGCATCTGATCGATTACCATTCTTGGGTAAGCCACTAATATAATCACCAGGAACAGTCGATACTAAATGTGCCTGAGCCTCCTCAAATCTATATTGATCTGCCAATGAACTCAACCCTAATGATAAACCGGGTACATATCTTCGTAGGAAAACATCTGGTGATAAACTACCCTCCTCAGCTGCGTCAGCTTGCTTTGTTAAAAAGTCTTGTAAAACTATACCAAAGTCCGATGGCATGCCAAAGTCAACAACACTAGCAGAGTTGTTATTATTATCAATACCACTTCGTGTAACTCCACCACAACCATTTTGTACATATGATAACTTTGGTGCACTTGATCTTGGTTCAAATCGTTGTACCCATGTTCCCTCTGTCGAATTTTGTGGTGTTAAATTCGATGATGTTACGATAACAACTAATGATCCGGAACGTTCAAAGAGTAAATAATACTTTGGATGGTGTACACCTCGTGCTGATTTCATTTCTGGCTTGGTCTTCTGTTTCTTCTCCTTGGGCATCATATCATCTTCTTCATCGGAATAATCAGTCAAGGGTGTGGCAGCACGCTTCTTCTTTGCCTCCTTCTTTCTCATGTTGTCTTCCCGTTCTTTTGGTGACGGTGGTATTTGATATTTTGGTAATACCTGTGTGAAGAATACCTCACCATTGAATTTATCACTTGGCTTTATACCTCCCCACCTTCCTCCCGTTGCTGCACTAGTCTTATCCTCTTTCTTTCTTGGACTGCCATTAGTATACAATGAATCAGGATTCATAGTCACTCCATTCAATGTACTAAAGCTACTATCCTGTGATTCAAACTTACCATCCTGTGATGAATCAATACCACTACCATCATTATAAAATATTGGACGCATGGTAACATTATGTTGTGGTTTATTTAATACGTGTGTTAATATATTTGCAGCCGATGTTTTTGGTGTTAATTTTGATATTGGTGATTGTTTTGGTTTATCATTGTTGGTGGTGGTGGGTTTAGGTTGAGATGGTGGTTGTTTCTTCTTGGATTTAGGAGTTCCTGCTGATGATGATGCTTTAGTAGGCTGAGGCTTGACTACTACCTCATGAGTAGTAGTAGATGTATGCTGTGTTGTTGTTGTTGTTGGTAGACGTGCCTCGGGTGATGGAGTATCAACATTAATCGGTACATTAGGAGGAGCTACTGACAACTTTTGTTTCTTCTTTTTTGGTTTAGAAAGATCTAATGGATTTGATAAATGTGCATTATTGTCCAAAGACATGACTTGTCGAGGTTGTTGTTTCTTCACTGGTGGCGACAACTGTTGTTGTTTAACACTACCTTTTCTTCCATTCAATGTACTGCCATCTGGCGGAGGAGGTGAGATTGGCGGAGGAGGCTTTGTAGACAAGGCAGATTTATTAACAGCTGGCTTCTTCTTCGTCTTTATATCATCATTGTCTTCTGAATCAGAACTATCATCCATTAAATCAATCACTTCAATCTCATCCTTCTTCTTCTTACTTGCATTATTATTAGTTTGTGCATCAGTACTTTTTACTCCTTGTTGCTGCTGTTGTTCATGTTCAGTAATTGAATCAGCAGCAGATCTTTTCCTGCAGTTATTCTCCACATTACCAGATGTACTTCCTGTTGCATTACTAGCCTTCTTCACAGCAGTTTCAGTGGTGTTGTCCATTCCATCATCAACTACCTCATTCTTCTTCTTACCTGCTGCTTCCTCCTTCTCTACCTTCTCCTTCTTTTTACTACCAGTTCGTAACCTCCTAGGTGTTTTCGATAATTGTATTCGTGTATTTTCATATGTAAAATATGGTCGTTTCCTACTTCCTGTGCTATCCTGTGATTGCTGTTGTTGTTCATTATTACTGCCACCACCTCTAATAGACTTGGCAATTGATACATTCTTACTCTGTTCATATAATTCATCAGCCTCTTTCTTTTGTAACTTAATATCTGCACTTGCATTACTTTTTAATGTTTCCAATCGTCGTCCAGAGCCAGACTTATTCGATGTATTAGACCATCGTTCTTCATTAAATCCCTTTTGTCCATGTAGTACTAATGTTGGTACGCCTCTATTATTATAACCTCTACTCCTCATTTTATTATTATTATCATCAGTAGCAGCAGTACATCTAGGAAATAAAATAGGAAATTCATCACTCAACATATCAAAGCTACCAATGGTAAATGTACCAATAATAACGGCAGTCAAATCTAAGAGGGAGCAAGAATTTGGTCACAGGGGGTTGTTAGTATTTGCTTGAAAAAAGTACGAAAACATATATGTCACAAATTAGCGCTCAATCACAACCATAAAATAAGATTACACAATCATATAAACCAAAATGTTCAAATAAATCAAAGGGTCTCTCCATATTGTGCATAATTTAACTTTTCTGCTTCTTACCTAATGAATTGATAAATTGTGAACGGTTGAATAATGGCTGTGAAGTTGTTGTTGTTCTATTATCCATGCCAATATCATCTTCTTCTTCTGACTTCTTGTATGTATCATGTGCCATTCTATGATGATGCATAACCTCATGCATATTACCACATTTGTTACAATAAACAGGCATTCTATTTTTGAATGTACTACTACTGTTATTACTGTTGGTATTGGTATTATAGTTGCTATTGTTAGATAGTTGATATTCAATTGTTGAGGATGGTACATCTATGTAGTATCGATCGGCATAATATCGTGTGTTGCCATTGTCAGGGGAGACGTAGGGTATTTCACCTTTGGCTAACTTTCTTCTTGGTGCATGTATATTGTTAGTGTTGATATTACTTGTTGAGTTGTTTCGTTTTGATGTTTGTTTATGATAATTTGGTATACCCATTACTTCGTTGGCTGATCGGGTTGGGAAGGACTTACGTCCTACGCCCTTGTGATGTCCTAGTGTCATGTTTATGGAGATATCAGGGCACTATAATTGAAGGCTTATTACTTACCACACCATTTTATCGATTTGCCTGAATGAACCGAGAGAAATGATTATGAGGCGAGTTTACGGGACAAATCGGGTCGTGGCAGATACCTTTGGTATCCTTTTGCATTTTTTTTCCTAGTGCGTTTTTACTGAAGACCGTCAGCATTTGTTATTTGGGAGGCGTTTCATTATTATATTGGTAGTAGTATCAGTAGCATAGTAATAATAAACATGGTTAATACGAGCATTGTTCTTTTATCTGCCGCACTGGCATCAGGTGCTTCAGCATTCACAACAAACACAAGAGTACCCAACATCCATTCTTCTTCCTCCACTGAAATGCAAGCTATATCATCACGTCGTGATTTCTTCACCACATCTACAATCGCTACAACTACATTACTGACATTTAATCAACCAGCATTTGCTGCAAATAGTCCCCCAACTGACGAAGAATTAGCACGTATAAGAACAGGATACGATAATATACAATATCTACTTAATAATTGGGAGAAGGAAACTACCGTATGTCGTGAGAATGGTGGAGAATGTAAACGTGATGCTAATGCTGTCCGGGCATACTTGGGATTAAGGAGTACTACTGATCCATTATTTCAAATTGAGAAAGTGTTTGCTAAGGTCCGATTTATGCCGGATATTGATCCTGATAAGTTGGATGCATTCTTCGAGGCTACAGAAGATTGGAACTCGGCAATGGCAATGAGTAATAGTATGGCATTCATTTCTCAGTTTGGTGAATACAATCCTGGCGGAGGGAAGGATGAGGTATTAAAATACTTGAATGAAGCAGAGATCCAGGTGAAATTGGCAGAGAAGGCATTAGCTAAAGTTATAGATTGCGTCGAGTCAAAAGCCCCAGAATGAGGTGTATATGAAATTGAGAAGGTTATGATATGGGGATAGATCTGGATTGTGATACAGGGAATGATCTAGCGGGGAAAAGCGTTGTTACTGGAACAACTCATCGGGCTATGTGATATATATTAGACAGCTAAGCAATAAACGCTAAGCAATTAACTAAACATCAATTTGTAAATCATATACGCTTCTCTTGAACTTGAAACAACCTTATGCATATGATTTCATATTTATATTATCATCTACCGATTGATATTGTAATGCGTTAAGTACTTATATTCAACCTCCCTTCTTCTTTTCCCATTGTTCTCCTGTCCATGCCTTAATTTGCAATGCATGTACTTCATCAAATAATCCCTTTTCTTTCAAATGATTTTGAACTTCTCTGTGTCGTTTAATTAGTGACATCTTATCAAATGTATTACTAACTATTGTTAATTCTAACTTGGCACCACATCCGTCGGATAGATCTATTATACTGCAATGTATAGCATCAGGATATTGAGTTTGAATCTTTTCATCATTAATATGTTCAACATTTGAAATTTGAGTCATTTACATTTTGATTTTGTGGCAGAATGGAGTATATTGTTGGATTATATTGGTTTTTCGTACATGAAACAATGTATATCATCCGTAGAGTGTAGTGAGCGGAGTGCGGAGATAGAATTGAACATAAGATATGATAAAACTAAAAATTCAATAGTGGAGAAAAAACACCACACCATCCGCGGTGATTACCACTTACCTCTTCTTTCACCCTATCGGCAAGTGAACTACTGGAAGCACTCATTGTCTCTGGAGAGGAGGAGTAGTCGATAGTAACAATAGCATGGATGGGGGTACGATAGGGGAGAAGAGGAAAAAATAAATGCTCAATTTTGGCGAATCACCGGTCATTGAAATATTTCTTAATCTACAATCTACAATTAGCATAAATTATTTTGTGTTGTAGTTTGTAGTATTGGCGGTGCTGACGAATAAAATATCTCTGCAATGATTGTATAGTACATCAGTACTGTTGCGGGGACCGGTTTTAACGAATCAGATTGGCTATAATATAAATTAAACCAATCTGTTGGTTTAATTTATATTATTATTTTTAGTAAGTTTTACCTCAGAATAGCATACTTAGGGCGGCTCCAAATACCTTGCAAAAGTTGTACCGAAGAGGAGGGCGGTTCTATATTATATGATGTTATCATCAACAAACAATAGAGTACTGCTACAAGGGGGAGAAGTAACTAATCAGGTTGGATATGAGTATAGCGGCTTCCTTATCTTCGTAAAGTTTCTTGGCTTGTTTTCAATGTTAGCCTCTTCTTTCATTATGCGAGATGTAATACATAGACTTAGAAGAGTAACATCATCTACAGCAGGGGGTACTGCCAGTTGGAGACAGAAAATTAGTTTAACACAGAGTATCATATTCTGTTTGAGTATAGGGGATTTCTTTTCGTGAGTATCCGCTGTTCATTGTAAAGTATTTCATACTATCATCACATAACCATGATGCATTAAAGTATGCACTAATCATCTCACTATTTCTCTCCTCTTACTTCTTTCTCTTGTCAATAGTTCTTTCTTTGTACAGTTCCTATCTACATGGATGGTACCATCAGACATTCCTGTATCATTTGCAAGTGGATCGGTTGTTAGTTGTACATTTCAAGGTATGTTTTTGAACACCTAATAAGGTTCCCTTTGACACAAGATTTGCTCATGACATTCATTCTCATCACATTAATGTCTCTCTTTCTCTAGGCGTAATGGGATATTTCTTTTATTCTCTTTCGGCTAGTAGTAATGCATCATTAGCTGTTGCATATTCTCTCATTGTCAAATTTGGATGGAGGGATAACGACAAAGACCGACATCGACTGCCGTTTCAAATCATACCAATCATAATTGCAACCATATTATCAATAGTGCCATTACCGGGAAAGAATTATAATTACAATGGAAACTTCTTCTGTGATATATCGGCTTCACCTTATGGATGTACAGAAGAGACGATGCCCTGCACACGCGGTATCAATGCTTTGGTCATGGGGCTTGCTGTTGGGGTGATACCATTCATGGTATTCTTCTTGATAATAATAGTGGCGGTGATAGTTCTCATCTATTCGGTTTTTAAACAAGAACAAAGAATGGACAGGTATCAACATGGGGATGTATCGCATAATAGAAGGATGACAAACCAAACTGCTAGACAGGGAATGTACTATATTCTGGCATTTGGGCTTTGTTGGATTCCGTGGTACATTTATGCTATCATCGAGTTTAGACATGGTTATATTCCAACAGCTTTGGGAGTGATACATCTGACAACAATGCCATTGCAGGGAGTGTTTAATGCACTCGTTTATTTCAGACCAAAATACAAATCTGACAGAGAAAGTAAACCTACAGAGTCAAGACTCAGTGCAGTACTGAGAGTGCTAAGAGTATCCTTACCTGCTATAAAATGCTGTAAGAAGAGTACACTGCCACAACAACAACCACAGTCTGATAGGTTTGATGACCATGCCATAAATGGAGAAAAGAAGGATGTAACAAAAGATTCAACCTTGAATGGGGAGGGAGCGAAGAGCGAAGTGCCATAGCTGAGGTTTAATATTGCTAATTGTCTAAACATTTACTTTTGTCTTGCTACTTTAAGTATTGACCATAATATGTACATACTTTACAAGTGTCCATATAATATAAGAGTAAAAGAGCAGATTCAAACTATCAGTACGCTCCCCTCACCAACGCCTTCTTGCACACCTGCATATGCCTCATCGTCGTCCCATTGCAAAACACCAACATTGTTGCAGCAGATCGCTTTCTTCTCTCTATAATCTACTGTGTGCCTCGCCATTTGCCCAACAACACAGCATTGACACCACATAGCACAACAGACATCTTCCCATCCAATTGGGACACCTGCAGTACAAAGTTTTGAACCATTACCACTACCACAAATACCCTCTCTTGGATTATTACCACATATCCCCAGCTGATACCAAAACAAACAGCTCTGTTCAGGGATTGAGTATACATGTCGAAGCGTGGCTCGTAACTGAACGATAATGTAGAATATATAAAATCCAAAGATTGTACTCATCCATGAATTGATAGTGATCTTAAGCTTGTCACTGTCAGATAACGAATCATAATTTGGTGTTTCATCCATATTTCCAACTGTCTTTATATCCATACCATCTTCTATACCAGTAGGTGTGGCAGTTAAGATATTGATACCACAGAATAATATTGTAACAATTACTATATTCCGAAATGTATTCTTCCAACTATCATCTGTCTCAACTCGAGAATCATTTAAGTTGCCAGTTGTTTCATCTCGAGTTCGTTTTCCAAGCCATGTCATCTTCATTCGAGTTAATATCTGACCAATTAGACATGATCGGAAGAATGTTGTCATGAATAAGTGTGCATGACAACATCCATAGGCACAGCAATCACACAAACCATCACGCCAAATCCCTGATGGTATACTACCTCCTCTACTTTGTGTATTAACTTGGCCATTAACAGGGACGGCAACTGGAACAGTTGTAGGTACAAAGGGTACTATAAAACGCTGTCCTTTACTAACTCCACCATCCGGGACAACAACTGTAAAAGTGTTACCCTCATACATTGCTTCGAATGTAAATCCTGCTTCGAGTGTTGCTGGTCTGTAGATCATAAAATATTGAGAATTTATGAACATATGATATGTATCAGATACCTAATAATCATACGATAATTTGCAAACGATACCATAACTTACGCTATTACTTGTACATTTGTCGGCGCTGACGGGGTTGCGGTTGTAGCACCATATCCTATATCTTTCGCTGCCATTAGTCTGTGTTGCTTATGTAACTAAATTTAAATGTCTCTCAAAAAGAGATTTGTGTGTGAGGGTATCCTTTGCAATAACACTCACCGCCGGCCCAACAACTTGGAATAATTATAACCACCAATAATCAGTCTTATAGTATATATCTCCTCTCAGACTCTACAGCATATACTGATAATCAAGCACAAAGAAGCCTAACTAATGATAAGCGAGCGTGTTGGCATCGAATTCGACAAGTCGACAATCGAATCAAAGTCACGAGAGGAAAGGGCGATCAAACGGAGTTCCCCTTTAATTTTGTGGCTCGGTCATTTATTTGTTATGTCGATCAAGCAGCCCTTATTATTTATTATCTGAATATACCCCATATTTGACAACAACACAATTGCAAAAGAATGCCAAGAGAACAAATAAAACCCAGGAGTATCAGTCGAACGATCACACCGCGTAATATACGTGCAATCAAACCAAAGCGACAACTGGCATGGAATAAACAACATGACGAGGTAGATGATGATTTGTGGTTTACTACTGTTTATGGTGATAGTAAAAAACAGGGTGGTGGGTCATCATCATCATCATCGACATCAAGGCCAAGACAAAGTTATAATAATGTCGAAGATGATGATTATGACTCTGAAGAAGAGGAGAATGATAATATACCCCGGAGTAGTAAAATATGCAAATTACTTTCAATATTTAAAGCAATATACAAATGTTTACTATGTATATGTAAATCAATAAAAGGTGGATATGACAATATAAGAAAATTACCACCAACACAACGGAGGAATCGATTTCTACTCTTCTTAATATTGATATGTGTTTTACGGATTTATTTACGGTCAATGTTTATGAATTTAAATCAATACTCATTGTTTAAGAATGAAAAGAAGAGTATTACTCCAGTTGTTGGTGGGCGTAGTGGTAGTAGTATGCCATTGGATACAGATGATGGTTGGGAGGAGTCTTCTTCTTTGTTTGGCACTCCTAAAACACAATCTAAAGTGATGGGGGCAGGAGGAGCTGCTTCTAGTTCTCCTTTATTTGGTAGTAGTAATCTCCGCGGTGCATCATCTGGATTAATGTCTTCTGGGTCGATGGGAAGCAGTCTTAGTTCGGGGATACAGCAACAACCACAAACCGGCGGATTGAATACAAACTCACTGTATCCACAGCAACAGGCCTCTGCTGGATATACCTCTGGTGGTTTAAATGCTTATGGTGCGTCTGGCAGTATTGGTTCACAATTGCAGTCAAATGCTATGCAAATGGGTATGAAAACTTCTCAGTATGGGGGTGGTCTACAGCAACAGCCAATTCAACAAGCTCAAATGCCTCAACAAAATCAATACCAACAGCAAGCACAGATGCCGCAACAAAACCAATTGCAATATAATAATAACCCACTGTCAGGACATAGACAAACACAGTATAAACAACCAGTAATGAGTAATCAATATTCATCCTCTAGTGGTAGTCAGCAACAGAGTTTAAATTCTGGCATAGTTGGAAACTCTCAACAAAGTGGTGGCTTCGGCGGCGGTGGCGATGCCAATATGCAAAACTTTTTCTGATGGTGATATGGGGCTTGGCTTGAGACGATTAAATCTGTTGCCTTTTCATTGTCGCTACTTTTTTAGTTTAGAATATAGGGTTGGTGTATTTATTTAGTAAGAAAAGCTGTACAGAGTTGAGGTTGTCACAATTGCTTGCTCAAAAACGGATTACTTTCTGTTTGAACGATATCCTATCTTTGGGCATTGGGCTTGCACTTACCTCACTAATTGTGCAGTGGTTAATAGAAAGCAGTATATCATCTCTTATGTGTGGATAAAACATATAACGTTAAGTATGTATACATCAATCTATATGGTATCCTATGTAGTCGTCAATGAAAAGGCAACAGATTTAATCGTCTCAAGCCAAGCCCCATATCACCATCAGAAAAAGTTTTGCATATTGGCATCGCCACCGCCGCCGAAGCCACCACTTTGTTGAGAGTTTCCAACTAT
>Ga0214479_100208_pt1 | contig 37067 bp, 32 predicted proteins | sample M1_20Mar14CPVII9_5_FD_165054 | JGI IMG/M metagenome (GOLD analysis project Ga0214479, IMG submission 165054) | Marine eukaryotic communities from Monterey Bay, California, United States - M1_20Mar14CPVII9sort6BwellE14 | ecosystem: Environmental > Aquatic > Marine > Unclassified | place: USA...
CAGAAAGATACAATTCCCGATGATGAGAAGGAGGAAGATACCATTCCCGATGATGAGGAGGATGAGGAAGACGAAGAAGAAGTGGACGAGAACCATGATGGTATGATGGAGGGAAAACCCGATCGTCGTCATCGTCATCGTAGGGCAAAGGCAAAGAGTAAAAAGGCCAGGATGAAACTTCAACAATGTCTAGCAGACCTTAAGGAATGTCAAGATGAGGAACATGACGAGACATCAATGTTGGCAGTACAAATGGGGAATAAGTGCAGTCTCAAACGACACCACGGTCCATCTAGTGGATTGTTTAAAGATGATGGAGGGTATGAGTATGAATTATTCATCGAAAACATGAATGATAATACCTTTCTCTTTTCGGATCGTCCATATACAGTTGAAAATGTTGAGTCTACTAAGGTGTTCATCGATAAGTTTGATGATACCTTTAAGGATGACCGTCCAAATGCTGCTGTTACATTTACGAAGAGTGCTATAGATGACGTGACTGATACTCCTTTGGTGTCGGTATTCTTGGAAGCAGCATACGAACAAGATACGCCACCATTGTCTGTCACATATAGGTTGCATCAGAGTTCAAGTCAGGCAAGTGTTGTTTCACTTGAGTCATATTTCACGGATGATCAAGATGAGACAATGTTTGATGATTGTAGCATCTTTATTGATAGCCTCCTAGACGTACCAGATTGTCCGTTGTCATGTCAAACTGAAGAGTATTATTGGGGGACTGGATCTGCGGAACTGGATCTGGCCATGTATGGAAAAGCTAAATCTGGTCCTGTTTATAAATGCTGCAATGAATTAGTACCTAATGATGTTTGCTATTTGAATCAGGACGGAAATACATGTAACTGTCCTAAATATGGATCAGCTTGTAAGATAAGTCCCATCACGGAATGTTCTTTGTCATGTCAAGGTGAAGAGTATGATTATGGAAGTGGATTCTTAGATACTGTGAAGCAATGCTGCTATGACGTGGTGGGATTTGATGCCGATTGCTATGTGAATCATCCTGGAAGTACATGTAAATGCCCCAAAGATGGCTCGCGTTGCAAGATGAGGGTAAGACCTCCTTCAGCCACCATCCCGGAATGCCCTGATGAGTGTCAACATGACATTCCAAGCCTCCAAGACTTGACAGACAGAGGATACAGAGTGGATCAGCCTGGAGTGGATGGGGCGGTGCTGCGATCTTGGGATGATTGGTTTATTGAGCATTTGGACTCAACATATGCGTTTTATGATATCATTAGAGCTCGTAAATGCTGTGAGAAAGATGGTTATGTTGGTACTAAAGGTGGAACATGTTATGTGAATGATCAGTGGAATGAATGTACTTGCCCATATCATCAAGGGCCATGCTATATTGACACAAGATGTGATCCATTTATGACATGGGTGGACGGAGAATGCAAAATCAAGCCTGGTTTTAAATGCGGCGATTTTTCCAAACTCTTGTATGAGACCAACCAACCCAACTGCCCCATGTTATACGAATACAAAACATCAGATGACCTACACATACCAGGTGAAGGAGGTTATTGTGGAAGCGATGGCGGCAATAGGGACTGCACGTCAGGTTATAGGTGTGATTATGGAGGCCATGCAGACGCTAGCTCCTATCTGACTAGGTGCCGTCGTTCCGAAGGAAAAGATTGGTTGCCATGATCAGCTATCACTTTGATGTGATCGGTGAGCATGTTGAGCCACTCAAACTCATGAAACTGGCAACACGAGAGTCAATACCAAAGAATAAAGTAATGTTAGATGAAAGTAGACTAGACTTAAAGAAAACAACTTCGTCCTGGCCCCCTTGCTATTATGCTGCTGTTTGCAGCTAAACTGTTTGATTTATGCTGTGGTATTGACCTTCGACCAAGATTATCTTCTTCAGAGTTATAGAAAGATAATTAAAGTGGGTGGTGGTGTTTGTTACTGTAGAGTTAGTACAACATTATGTTGAGTGATTACTGAGGCCTCCTCATACCAACAATCATCAAAACTTACCAAACTAGTTGTCTTTCTACTTCTGTAAATATTATACAATACCACACACCTACTCTCTCATATCAATGTTCCCAAGCATCACTACGAAATTCTTCATGTATCAAACATGTCATTTCCTCGCATTGCAATTCATATATCCTCCACATACCTCCATTAAACTTGTCATCAAAATCATCATTAAAATTCTCTGTTGGTATCTTCTCACTACTACTACTTCTATCAATCCTACCAGCATCCAACAATGAAAAAGTAGGCAATTTATTCAAATATCTAAATAATTGTCCAAGACCTACCGAACCCTCTTCGATTAATTGTATACATGATGAAGAATGTACATTTATAATTGATGTTGCTTTTACTATTGTTTGGTTGTGTACTTGTATATATACCACTCTATCCCATATTGCATCATTATTATTGTTTAGTGTTGATGTTAGTTGGTATGTATCACATAATCCATTCATAACACTATCTCTATTTTCGTCAATACTATTATCACGTCGTGTACATGAATCAACATGTACAACAACCGGTTCATCATAATAACTTGAAAATATCCGTTGCAAGTTGCCATTGGCAGTTAATGCTATACGTTCCATATTGGTAAAGTTACATCCCTTGAATTGTTTGTTTAATTCGCCACCCTCCTTTGTTACTAGACCATCATGTATGTTATGTAAGTTATTGTTTGTAGTGTTGTTCAATGTCGTGGGGGTGTTTGAGGAAGTAGTATCGTCGAATGGTGTGGCCATGATGTCACCTAATGTTCCTCCACCGACTACATCTACTTCTTCATTACTATTGGTATTGGTACTATTCTTCCTTTTAATATCATCAGTGGTAGTGGTACTAACTAATGAGGATATCTGCTGACTACCAACCAATGATAATGAGAAATTTCTCGATGAAGAAGATGATGAATGTGTACCTTCCTCTTGATATAAATGCACCACTGATGGCTGACGAATAGTAGGTGATATTATGAATGATACTACAGCGGTTAATGATGGTATAAGGGCTAGTATTGAGCACCATGCCACGGCATAGTAGGAGACCATAATTGCAAAGAAGAGAAAAATAAATGCTGACAGTTTTCATCTAGAAAACTCCTTAACTCATTCTTTGACAGGGCCACTACCACTCAAATATTTTATGGCTACATTGATCTATCGTACTCAAAGATATTGTCACCAAGGCGGGATAATGATGTGCAATCAATATCATCAGAGACTGCTGTTAACTCTCTTAGATATAAGAGGTCATAGATAGCATAGCAGGCTCATTGTTGGAAATGACTTTTGGCGGTATCCGTCACTTTCACGAATCGATAGATCGGCCATCACACCAGCAATAGCACATGAGGACAGGCCTAATGATATCACATACTGCTCGAGCAGTTGATTTGAATTGGCCCTCTCTTCTATGCCTATGTATGACATGCTGAGCCTCTCCACTGTCCACTCTGTCATAATTTAACAAATCTCATCATTATCATAAGATAATATCATACTAATACTAATACCCATAATCATATCACAACATGAAGTTATCATTATCATCACAAACTCTTGCCGTCGTCACCCTTGCATTATCTGCATCTGAAGTCTCCGGTGGTCGTCGTAAACGACCTAAAAAGCCTAAGCCGCTTACTTCTAAAGCCGTCAAACCTCCTTTTCTACGCAGTGTTCCAAGTGGTAGTAGTAAAGCTGGCAAGATATGCGATATCAAAGAACAACAACCATTGATTAGTAGAGTATACACTGCATCTAATCAACCAAACAACACTGTCCTCGTCTATGATAGAGATTTGCAAACCGGTACTCTTTCATTCGTTGGTAACGTTGCTACCGGAGGTGATGGATTTCAGCTAACAGGTCCAGACATTAATCCAGCACCTCCAGTACAAGATCCTCTTGCTGCTTCTAATTCAGTTACTGTTGCTGGTAAATGTCTACTTGTTGTTAATGCTGGTAGTAATAACTTCAGCTCATTCTGTATCACCAAAGATGGTACTGGTCTAGAGTTTGTTGACACTTATCTATCTGGTCTCGGTGTCGTTGAGGCTGGTACTATTCCAGTGTCGATTACTGAACGAGATGGATTAGTATATGTCTTGAACGTGGGTGGAAATGGTAGTATTCAAGGTTATAACCTGAAACAATACAATTGTCGTCTTACTCCGATTGGTCTTGCTACTCGACTAAACCAAACTGTACCGGCATCTGGTATACCTCCTGTGCTAACATCAACTCCAGCTCAGATAGATTTCACGCCCGATGGTAATGCCCTCGTAATTACTATTAAACAGAACGATGGAGGGGATCCTGATCTTGTGAATCAGACAGGATCACTCAATGTATATGATGTGAATCAAACTGATGGCTCAGCTGGAAACTTGGTACAGACGCCTCTTAAAAGGGATGGACAAGGTACCATTCCTTTTAGTTTCACTTTTGACAGTGTCGGTAACCTTCTATTACTTGAGGTGTTTGGGAATAATGATCAGCTAATTAATGGTGGACAATTAAACGTCATTAGTAACATTGATACTAACTTGCCAGTCATCGAATCGGAAGCAGCTGCTGATTCGGGAGAGTCGTGCTGGATTGAATACAATCCGGTTTTGTCATGTGTATATGTCGCAAATAACAATGGTGATAGTATCTCAAGTTTTACATTAAGTGATGACCAGAACGTAACACTTGTCAGCAATGAGACGGCTTTACTCAACAAACCCATCGATTTGGCACAAAGTGCAGATTACAAGTATCTCTATGGGTTATCAACTGGTCATACCAGTGATTTCCAGCCAAGGATTTATGTGTATGAAATGGAATGTGGTTGTACTCTGAAGGAGGTTCAGGTGGTAACCTATGGACTCTTGAATGAAACGGCAAGGAATGTTACCGATGGAGTTGTTAACGGCTATGCCGGTCTCGATATGTTTACTGGATTGCTCTGAACTAGAGATTAGAAGGATGGAGTTGAGATGTGTTTCATTTGTGTTTGATTGTGGGTTTGATTGTTTGGAATGATTCGTATTGCTGCGGAGTTAAAATAACTTTCATTTGTTTATGCTAATACTGTGTCTTTGTTTATTACTACTTCATGCCTATCTTAACAAATGTGTCCCAATTCATAACTATCACTCCTGTTCTGTCCCTATAACCTTTTAACGTATAACCAACTCCTTTGCCCAATCATCAAGATGAGAAGATCAATGTGCCTGCTAGATTGAATATCTCTTTAAAGTGCAATGTAGCCAGTAGCGTAATAATAGACGGTGGTATAGCCACATACCACTTCATTTCACCCTCATGACAGAGAATCAATGCCAGTACCCAACCAACGCTAAACGTCATCAACGTTCCCATGAATGCATAGAACCCCAAAACTCGAAACTTTGCACAACTATTAAAGAAGTTGACGTAATTCTCAACCAATCCCATGCCTAATGCAGTTTTGCTATAGATTCCCATCATTGTAAAGACAATTGTTGTATAACAACCCAGAGCTACAGTGATTGAGGTTAACATGCTATATACCATTCTTATTGTATTCTCAAATACAGCCAATCGCCGGGCTTTGATATCATCCTTTGAAGGAAGCGGCAACAATGATTTCTTTCTTTCAGGTACACACTTGAATAGTGCTAGTGATGATCCAATTCTGATGTGGAAAGAGAAGAGAAACCAGATTGTCAGGATACAATCGAAGTGATGTGTCACTATGTCATGTTAATACATCTCACATAAACTCACATTAAGGCAGTAACAGTACCATACGCCAATCCTTCTAAACGAGTCTTAGCCAGTTTAAGTTTAGGATGAGAAGAGAGATGATAGTAACTTATGTTTGAACATGTGGTTTGCAAAGGCAATCAAATAAAGATACATGAAATATGAATTCATTAGAAAACAATACATACTAACCTTAGCCAGCCCCATATCAAAAGCAGCACCAGCCTTTTGTGGTTTCAGTCGAATCCAATGTGTTAGTCACTAGCGTTGCAACTGAAATTTAGATACACAAGATATGCACATCACATACAATATATAACTCACTTGTAGAGCAGCACCTGCAACGGCCCCTCCTCGAACATTACTCAATGTTGATGCAATATTGGTTGGTAGAGGCGGTACTACCAATGATGCAGCCTGTGTGATGAATGGACGTAGAATCATAACTGAGATTGAAAAAAGATCTTAGGTTTTGATGTGCTTTTTATTATGTAGTTTGTAGAGTGCTCCGTCGCAGCAGACTTTCCTTACTGCCGCCAAGTTTGAAATAAGTCGGTAAATTAGATAATTAGCATGTCAGATTGAAGAGGCAATATGCTCTGCTGATGAATAGAGATAGCGCCTGCCTTCGCCATCAAGAGTGTATTGATTTTGAGCAGAATCTTGCAAAGTACGATAAGATGCCGGACCGACACTCAAAGTCAAAGAACCAAAATAAATAAATGACAATGAACACTTGATGGCTAGCTACGATCTATATCCCTGGATTAGCGGTGAATATATGATATAGAAGAGTTGGTAGTGGTGTTCTTATTATTTTGATATCGATTGTCACGATATCGTTTTGTATAATCTTGCAAAAATGGAATCCCCTTCGAATTGTGATCTTATGTATCTCCGAGTTGTATTGCGGATTGTATTCTTTGAAGTCTTCTTTGGCATGATACCGTATAATTATTTGATATTATCAGTAGGATTGTTTCTATTGATGATAGTTGGTAGTACAATAATGATAATGACGGAAGGAGATAAAGCTCTATTCAAACAACCTCCGCCAAATTATGAGGATTGCCCGATTTGTTTTCTTCGATTGCCAACATATCATGGGGGTTGGCAATACAGAACGTGTTGTGGAAAAGTTGTATGCAGTGGATGCATTCATGCATGTGATAAAAACGATCATCTAAAGTGTCCCTTCTGTAGAACCCTGGCACCGAAATCTGATGAAGAGACAATAAAAATCATGACAAAACGAATGGAAGTTGGTGATGCCCTTGCTATATATAGTCATGGCTGTGACTATTATGCTGGTACATGCGGAGTTGCACAAGATTACGCAAAGGCATTTGAACTACATTTAAGTGCAAGTGATCTAGGCTATGCTGCAGCTCACCACAGTGTTGGTTTTTCCTATCATACCGGCAGGGGTGTGGAAGTTGATAAGAAGAAGGCTATGTATTACTGGAACTTGGCAGCTAGGGAAGGAGATACATCTTCAAGGCACAATCTAGGTAACACTGAGGTACAAGCAGGCAATGTGAATAGAGCATTGAAACATTTTATGATTGCTGTAAGGGATGGAAATGCTAAATCTTTGGAAGAAACCAAACGATTATATACTAATGGGTATGCAACAAAAGACAAGTACACAAAAGCATTACGCTTATATCAATCATACTTGAGTGAGATCAAAAGTATTCAAAGGGACGAGGCTGCTGCATATGATGACAAGAATCGTTATTATTAGTATCAGACTAGATTATAGACCTCTTCTTACATAGTTTATTCAGCTATTTTATACTAAATACTTATCCTCGGATCCTCGCATCCTCTTCTTTAAGCTAGCAGTTAAGTTCTTCAAGGCTTGTTAACTATCGAACTTGTCCAGCGATACACTCATCACTGTCTTGGCGGGATAATATGTAGAATGAGTTGTAATTATTTTTTACAAAAAAGATACCAACTTGCATGAGACGACAGGGTGTGAGCGGCTGTGAGTGGTCTTCACGTATAATATTCTGCATTAGGTATGCTAATTAGATGGGGTTGGATAAATCTCCTTTGATTGCATATACCCTAACTGATTATATAAGTAGAAAACCAACAGTCCATCCATATTTACATCAAACATAAGTGAGATGGGAGTGTGCAGGTGTCACTACCGAATATCCCACATAAACATATACAGATGTGGATTCATCCCTTCTCCTTATTCGTCACCAGTCTTCAGTCCAGCCAAAGCCTCAGCGGCATCGGCGGCCTCTCCACCCTCATCCGGCTTATCCTCACCAGCTAACAACTTCTCCATCTCCTTCTGATGTTCTTCATACTTGGCCTTAAATTCATTTGCAATATCTGAATTGGCAAATCGTAATGCAAATACCTTCTCTTCCAATTCACCATCGGCAAAGTCATAACAACTCCATACCCATGAACGATCTGATCCGGCATTTGGTTCTAACTTAATACGTGGATCGAGGGCGTGATTGGCAATTACCTTCATTGTCTTTTCCTGTCTCATTAGAAATCGTAAACGTTGGTGTTCACGATGACGTAAAATACGTGCCTCACCGATGCCACGCTCTCTCCATGTCTTCGTTCCCGTTCCCTTGTCTAGTAATGTTTCCCCGTAAACGAATAATTTGGAACGGTAGTTACAGAGAGTTTCTTCCTCTTCTTCTCCGGACTTTACCTCAACTTCTTCTAGCTTTACCTGTTGTTTTAGTGAGAAGAAGAATGGGTTGATTGGGTTAGCAATGTTGTTAGGGTGTAATGTGTAATTGAAATCTCTTCCATCAAACTCAAAATCCTCACAACAAAAACATAAAAACACATCATATGCCCAAACTAAAATAACTTTATATACATTGAGGGGGATCTTTCAACTCAGACAGCCAAGGGTTGTATCTGCATATCTAGCTACTACCCCAGATTAATTCAGAAACTCTAGTCCATGTAAAGTCATCATTGTTGAAATATACCCCCTCAAAATATTATATAAAGTCAGTTCAGCCCCATAAAACTAGGGATACATCCGTACTCATTCAGACTACGGTACACCCCCGAATAACCGCAAACCAATTTAATATCAATTCAGCTTGAATTCGAGTGATTATTGGATGATATTTAATCCGTAATTGAGGTTAATCCACCCTCCGATTCTCAAATGAGGGAGTCACCAATCACCAATTTTCTAATAAGCGGTATGGGGAGCTTAACGCCTGCGCCACTTAAGGCCACCACCCACAACCTTTACTGTGCCCTTATTTCGATTGTATATTGATAGTTTTAATCCTCAATAAGCGAGGCTAATTATACCTTAATACCAATCAAGTCTTTGGGTGCACCACCAAATTTTTATTGGCTGGCAAATTATTTTGATGTTTATACCTCACTTACCACCGCTACTACACCACCGAATAAAACCAACGTATACCACATTTAAATTGATAATAATGCAGGATATATACCCCAACGTATACCGAAAATACTAAAACACAAATAGTATAAGAATAACTAACTTACCACCGGTTCAAAAGTAGCAGTACTTTCTTCCTCTTTCGGCTCTTCCTTCTTCTCTTCTTTTGGTGATTCTTCTGTTTTAGCTGGTTCTTCTTCCTTCTTATCCTCAGCCGGTTCCTCGACCTTGGTCTCTGTTGGTTTAGTCTCTTCTTGATCGGCCATCTTCCCTTTTTACTTGTGTGTTTTAGTGGCTACATAGCGGAAAAATATTAAATTCCCTGGGTACCTTTGCATACCTATCCCTGAGGAGAATAGTATTTCATTCGTTGTCATTTGAGTAGGTAAAGGTAGCACCTCAATCCTCAAACATCCTTTGTCAAAGAGTCGCCGTCGAATAATTAACATCCGCATTGTATATCTATTAACTGCACCACTCGTAATCACGTAATTTGAATCATTTATGCTTCCAATACCTACCTATATTTGACATTTAGAATACTGTATCAATTGAATCATGGTGGAGCAGTTTGGCAATGAAGAGCAGCAATGTTATTGTGGCGATGTGAATGCTAATGGTATTCCTGTAGAGGATGAAGAATACGCCGCATTACATCCATTATATAAACCGATATTTGGTATTGTTACTACGAAATTATCAGAGCCTGCTGTTAAATATGCCGCAAAAGAACATGGTATTTCTTACAACCCTCTTGATGAAGATAATAGTCAAAAATATCTCTTCCAATGGAAGTTTGGAGAATACCCCAAATTACAAAGAAAAGTAGCAAAGTATTTTGCGGAGCAAGAGGATGGTATTAATCAACTATCTCCATATTATATTGATGGTGATGAGGAGGAGGAGGAGGTTGAGGCTGAGGTTGAGGTAGAAGATGATGAGTTTGATGATGAGTTAGAGAGGTATGCACCCAAAGATGATGCATTAGTAGAAGATGTGGATGGTCTAACCTCTACTGTACAATTCAAACCAATTGAAAAACTTGATTTAAATCAAGAACAATTGATTGGTTCAGATGATAATGATGTGTCGACCAATGAGGATAATGGGGCTACATTTAATTCGTGTTGTGATGGGGGGTTTGATACGGATTCACAAGAAAGTAATATACCTGAATTATCATCAACAACATTTGTTGGAGGAAAGGATGTACTGGATACATCTTATCTCAAGCAAGGTATAAATCAATCTACGGTTGGGAATGCATTGAATGCACCCAAACTTGGAAGAGAAGAAGATTGTAATACTTTCAAAGGTGAGTAGTATGTATGCAATTCAAACAACCATTTTAAAATGCATTAAATATCTAATATCTTGATGATTTATCCCGCATTAATACAGAATTAGCTGATGATAAATTTGCAACGCAGCGGGCTAATACGAATCCATCACCCACCTCGGTTGCTGATACTGCGGTATTTAATTCAACATCTGCGGCAAAAGTAGAATCTAAGTTGGAAGATGTCCTTTTGGGGAGACATAAAGATGATACTACATCTAATACCGATCAAATTGTGAGTTTATATCCCGAGGGGATAGAATTGCATCCTCACCAAGAGGATATGGAATATGGCCCACGACGCACACGAGTAAGTTTTTATGATATGTATCATTATTTTTATGTTTTGATTCTATTTATGATACACTAACATTTACTTATTTGTCATACTTTAAGTTGCTAAACTGTGATCGTGCTGATCGTGATGAGTATAATATCCTCCGGGAATTTGGTCGAGATAGAACAGTATTTCCCATTAGCAAAGCGTCACTGAGGCACAACCGCCACATTGAATCAATCCTCTTCGAGTTTGCTCCTAAAACAGCACAAGTTATAATTGATGCTGGTCTAGCAAGAGATCTACACAATATAGATTTTACAAGTACTCCAGCCGCAATCCGTCGCGGTAGATTTGGCATCATCTATGCTCTTTATAACAAAGACGGCAGACTTATCAAGATTGGAATTACATTTAATGTAGATGAGAGAAATGAAGAGTATAGGAAAGAGTTTGAAGATTATGACGAAAACTACAAAATGATTGAGTTAGTTGCCTTCGACAGCATTCCTTTGGATGTGGAACAAGAGTTGAGTAAATTGTTCTGTGAATTTATGGACAGTGTTATTGAGAATAAGACAACACCCACCGGGTTGCGTCTGTTTGTTATTAACTTGCGTGAGCGGGGATGGCATAGGGGTGGAGAGAAGGTTCATTGGATCATCCAACTCTGTGAGGTCGGATTTCAACTATACTACAAGCTACCTCGTCGAACAATCATGGGAGAGGCTTTCATGTGGGATCAACAAAAATGCAAGGATCATTGCGATAAGGCAATGGAAGTAGCAGAAAGTCTTGTTAGTATGATCGGAGGCTTTGAGGACACCATCTGTTCCGAGACTGGAAATACTTTGCCCACTCGGTATGAAAGATCTGCAATCGGTACTTGGAAACCAGGTGAACCCGATGGCGTTATTTCGAGCCTTGAAGCACATATTTGGCACATATTAGGAGATTCAGGATATTATCAAGATGTGATTAACAAGGCTCTCTATCCAAATGCAAAAACAGTCGAGAAGAGATTTGCTACCAACTTCCCCATCGATTGGTACAAGCATGGTCTCAATAGCTTTGTCATCCAACTTGATGACTTATTTTGGAACCGTAATGATGGTGTTATTCGCCTTGTCTTGGTTGATGCACAGGACTTTATGTTCGGCAACTTGTTTGAACCACAGAGGCTCATTCTTGAAATTGGTTATGTATACTGTGGCGAGGAACTTGGTGGAGAAGTTATTGTATACCGTGCTGGCAATGTCGTTCTATACCTTCATGGTATGCCATCACTTGCTAGTGACCCACGAAAGAAGATCCCAATGGAGAGAAAGCAACTACGAGCCATTGCCTTGGATGGAATGAAGGGGAGTATGGATCTGATTACTGGAGAGCTGGATAATGTCGACAACATCACTACCTCCAACATTCTTGGATCACTCTACGCGGAGAATATCATTCGGGGAGGACACGGAGATCGTCTATTTGCCTCGGCTGTTCAACGTGATGTGCTCATGCCTGATGGTAAGAATGCAATTGATCGATTCAGGGGTGGTATTACGATCCATGATATCATGTACCCATGTACTAGAGAAGCTCGGAGACAATGGAAAGGACTTGGTGGACCGGCAATGCCTGACAAATGGTGGTTAGAGGCTGAAACTCAAAAAGAGGCATTGGCTAAACGACACGGTACACTTCCTTTCAATCGGGAAGGTGCTATGTCCCTCTTTAAGGCAGGAATTAGATCTCTTCATGATGGCACTCTATCCAAGAAGAAACGAGCGAAAGGATTAGAGTGGCAACGTCGAATGAAAGTACTAGAGCGGCTACGTCAAAAGGATGAGGCTGAGTATTTTGAGCAACATGGGATGAGTAGGGAAGAGGCAAATCAAAAGTATCCGCGTCAGAAGACAGTTAAGAATCCTCCTCGGCCTCTTGAAGTTCAAGCTCAACGAGAAGAGAGGGATCGTAAACTTCAAGCTCAACGAGAAGAGAGGGATCGTAAACTTACTGAGAAGAAGCGCAGTGCAGATACAACATTATCTTCATCCGATGTTCAAGCCTCCAGGCCACCGAAGCGGCAGAAGAAGTCAGAAGATTTGTCTACTTTGACTGTAGTACAGCTGAAGGATAGACTACGAGGCTTGAATTTGGCTGTTGGTGGACGTAAGCAAGAGTTGATAGATAGGTTGAAGACAAATGCCGCGAAGGTGAAACAAGTAACCTCAGTCTATCGGGTAGCAAAACGAAGACAAGGATTCACTTTTACTATTACCAAACCAGAAACTGGAAAGTTTGGTCTGATTGTTAGAGATTTGAAAGTCTCATACGACGGTAACATCAAATGCACTACAGAAGTTGAATCAATTGCATCCGGTAGTGTATTTGGGGATACTCCATTAAAGAGTGGCATGGCATTGGAGTTTATCAACGGACACAAATGTTTTTCATATAAGAGGGCGGTAGAAAGGCAACTGGTGAAATCGAAATCATAGCAACATTGTATGCATAATACTATACATACTAATCATAAATTATATATCAGCTAGTAAGTCAGTGTTTGTGATTAGTATTACATCGCCACCCAGGCCTGATACTTTGGGTCTCTCGACTTACTTTTGCAATTTGAAGCCCAAGGGATCATTTTTCCGCGGCCTACTCAAACAACAACAAACAATATACGATAAGTAGACTGCCGAGTAGACAGCTATTCATATCTCTAGTAACCATTGTGCAGGACCGTTTCCGTATAAGGGTACTTGAGCTCGGCGGCGCGAGAGTTTGAGAGCAGAATAGATATAGAGTTTGACACACATCTTGTGCACACACACACATCTTCGAAATCACCTCTTTGCACTCAACTTGCAAGTAGCCTCAATAAAGCATAGAATATAATATACTACACAACCATGCCAATCTATCTATGTCAACCAGGCACATCAACAAATGAACCATGGCGTCATGGCGTACAGGTATATGAACGTCCATTTCCAATGTCTAATGATGATGACCACCAAAATAACAATAGCAACAATAATGCACCATCTTCAACTAACACTGCTGCTGGTATACAAACCACTCCTCCTAACACCACCACCCCATCTACAAATACAACACATACCAATAATACTACCAATACTGGTCCAGAACAGATCGTAGTAATGATTAAACTACCACCCTCCCAACTAATTCATGCCCCATCCCAAACTTTCGCACAAAGTATAGCAAATATTGACAATGAAAAAATAATTGCCTTAAAACGATATCTAACTGAATTCATCTCATCACCTACTGATCGGGTATTAATATTTTGCAACAACAGCGGTAACAACAGTGATTGGGATGACAAAGATTGCAAAGCAGACGTGATTGCAGCTCGTTTAAAACTAATGAATTATGAAGAACATCAAACACGAATGCCATTGGGTGGATTGGGTGTTGTTTCCGAAAGAGATATTCTTCCAAATTGTGTAAGTGCTAGTACTATTGGTGTTGATAAATTTTTAAATACCGAAGGAGGGAACAGTATGTACTCTGGTGGATTGGATGTTGTTATGGATAAAGATGATACTTTGAGTACGCTTGTGGTGGATAATGGTGCTGGTAAGTTACTGTCGTTTTTCTCTTCTATACGTATATAGGTATGTTTTATTTTTGACCCATTTTTATCCCCAAAAACAAATACAGAGGCATACCTCAAAGAGCGTATCGCCACATGTCCAACTCCACCAAATATTACAATGGTCATCAACTACGATATGCCATCCACAATAGAAACATATACCTCTAGATTACAATATACAACCAAGTCAGTGGTTACCTTCTTCACTACTGAAAATATATCACAGACAAACGATTTAGTAAATGTATTAAAAACTCATGGACAAAAGGTACCCAAGGAATTAAATCAAGGAAATAATGAAAGAGGACGTAGACTAAATGCCGTGCCGGTACGTGATGATAGTCACAGTCCTGCACCCGAGGGAAATAACAATACTAATAGACAGCATCAATTCCTTAATGCACGTGGTAATATGGCAGCATCCAACTCATCCGATGATGAACCTACAACTACACCACCATCCCAACAGCAATCCCAAAAACAGCAACAACAAGAAGCACAGAATGCAATACTATCATCATCAACACGATACAATATACGTCCCAATCCAGTACGACGAGTACGACATGCCGAGGTGGTATTAGTAGATCAATGCATCGTGGCATACGGCCGATCATGGTTACGTTTACGTTGGCCAGGATCACAGGGTGGTTTTGGTGGTTTTGTTGCATTGAGTAAAGTTGAGGATATGATTAAGTTAAGTGGTATGGATGTTGATATTACAAAGTTTAAGAGTGAAGAGTCCGAGGTAGGTGAGGTGGTGGTACCCGAGGCAGGTGGGGATAGAGTGGACACTTCATCATCTTCTGGTGTACAACCAACATCAACAAATACAACAACAGTGGCAGCAACATCCACAACCGAGACTGCACTACTATGTCAAGAGACTAATACACATTATCCAACATCGGATGTTATGAAATTAATGGCCGTTTATGATGATGGATTGAATGGTACCACGCCGGGTGTGGTGGAGGAGGAGGATGGTAATCCAATGGGAATGGAAGATTCGATGGGTTCGTTGGAGAATGGTGATGTAAGTTTTACTTCTTCTGGTGTTTCCCTTGTTGTACTCGTTTACCACGGATCTCACCTTTCTAATCTCTGCCTCAAATTTGTAGCCAATCTTTTGTCGAATCTGCCGAGAGGGTATCCATGATGTTAATTATGATTTAGAAACTGTCACTCAACAACAACCAGCGGCACCGACTGCTCCTTCAGGTGATAATGCAGCAACAGCATCACAGAGAGATCAAGTACTAGCCGCGGCTGAACAACGGCTATCATCAAATGCTCCTTCTGGAGAATCGTCAGCGGCTGATCAGTGTCGAATAATCCCTGCATCAGATGCCGCCCCCGTCGATCATCTTGCCAATCTACCACCAATTGTATTACATCACCCAACTGCCGAAAATCCACTATTAGCACCATGTGACTGTACGGGCACAATGGCATTTGTACATTACCTCTGTATTGAACAATGGCGTTGTCGATCACGTCATCCGGGGGCACGAGGTGGATTAAATTGTGAAACATGTGGTGCCGAGTATACATTGCCACCACCTCCTAACCGTCCGGCTAACCGTAATGACTTAAACGGTGGTGTTGGTGTGGGTCCTAATGGTTTGATGGGTGAGGAGGATTGGTTAGATGCCATGCCACCACATGTCCTGGCGGCTTTACGTCGTCCTCATCCTGCTTGGCAGTTGGGTGCCGCGGTTGTACGACGTAGATGGTTACGTCCGGTAGTTCCCATCCTTGTTAGTCCATTGGTGGCATTGTATTGCCGTGCAAGACGTACACTTAAGAAACGGGGAGTTAGTCGACGTAGATGGGCATGTAGTTTGTGTCGAAGGAGGGCACGTTGGAAGTGTGTACGATGTTTGAGGAGTTACTACTGCTCTAGACAATGTCAGAATGTTAGTTGGCATATTGTGCATAAGCATGTTTGTTACAAGCCTGTTAGGTTTTGGTGGAGTGTTGTGGTCTACGCCATTGGGATTATCATGGCAGTTCCACGACTTTTGGAGGTGAGTTCGTTGTTTGTTGAAACTGCTCATGACTTGTGTTCGTTTTCTTCTCACACCATAATCCATTCATTTCACATCTTAGAACTTTCCCATCTATGATGCTATGGTGACCCTCTTGCCCGTCAACTTCATTGCCTTGGGTATCACCTTTGGAGGTATTGCTTCTGCCCTCAAGCGTTCCACAGGAGTTGATATTCGCGGCCGAATGCTTGAAATCATCGTTGTGCTATTAACATCGGCACTTACTTTGGTTACATCAGGTTTGGTCCGTGGATACTTTGGAGATTCCTCCCAATGCCTAGGTGTGTTGACACCTTTGGTGAAGCAAGCAACTGAAGAAAAGTTGTCAAAGATCCTAGACTCGGATTTTGATGATTTGGAGGAGGTACTCCGTTTCAAGGAGAGTGTACTTGAAAGGGGAGAAGGCTTTATCGTGGATCAAGGACCATTCTACCCAGCCCTCTTGAACAAGGTACTGCTTGACATTCCCTTCAAGCAACTCCAACTTTGGTATCAAAAGTGGGACTTTATCGTGTCCAAGCTTGGTTTTGTTTCTCATCGTTTCGTCTGTGTTCCCACTGCAGATGGCAACACAGACTACTCCACAATCGGCTGCTCTCCACCCACTCGAACAATCAACCCTCAGTTTTACAAGGATGTGAAATGTTCTGCCGATTTGTCTCTCGTCTTGGGTGTATGGTTTGCTGCACTTGGTGTTCTGTTGATTGGTAGTATGTATAGACAACTAAGAGGAGCAAGAAGAAATGTGGCAGCCGCTGCTCGTGGTAGAAATAGGCCCCATCAAGATTAAGATAGGGTACCATAAAATAGATTAAATGGCTGAGATACAATACTGATTAACACCAGAGTCATTATGATCACAAACTAGTTTACATTGACTATTACACTTTGATACCATTCACTACTTCATACTCTCATACCAGGGCCAGTACTAGTATACTTAAAGTCAATTTAGCAATAGTAAGAAGTTGGTGTTGGGTAGATTGTTGTCCTGATGACGGAGGATTATCACCATTGCTACTTGCCTCATCAATATCAATATCACCACTGTCATCATCAATCAACGCTGGCTCGACAAAGAGCTTAATCCTATTTGCAAGCTCTTCATTCTCAGCAATACTAACCGTCATATCAGCAAGTGGCTTTGTGTACATATCAATTAGATCGGGGGTGATGACGTATGTAGTTATTGGATCATTCAGATTGATGAGAAGAATCTGTACCGAAAGCCCTGATTTGATATTTGGTTGGAAGACGGAATGTACTAGCTTCGATAGACGAAAGACTTAACTTATGACTAAACTTCGTTGAATAACTTGCGTGTTTCCGGATGGGAACAGCCTATGTATCATCATTTAATCGCTGAATCCATCATAGCGGAAACAAACAGCAATGATAACTTGAATGTGGATGATCTAGTAGATGCTTTAGGAGGTCTGTATGATGTTAGTACAGTGAACCATACAAAGGACGACGACTCATCAGAATCAGACGATTCATTAAAATCAGACTTGATATCTAAGTCTGATGATGAGAGTGATGCAGATTGTATCTATAACTCGGAGAGTGAATTCAGTGATAGTGAGCTGGAAGAAAGTGTAGAAGATTAGTAAACTATATAGTAACAATCCGATGCATTTAAGATCTTCTCGACTCTCTATTACTAGCATTTATATTAAAGATTGGACTGTCAATTGTCGTTCCTTTGAATATAGCCGTGGTCATGTTACTACCAGGAATAGGCTCAATCAAGCTATCCAATGTTGACTCGTCCATGAAATCCTCAAATATCTGTTGACTTTGACATGGTAATGACCATCCTGGTGGCCAATTGAAACCACCTGGTGCAACATCTTCGTTGAGAGGAGAATCAAAGAACTGCAAGATCTGTGTATACTGATAGTCGGTACCCCAAGCTTCATTTGTATTAGTCAGAATCACTTTTAATGTCTCATTCATATCTCCATAATTATACCATGCTTGATATTGGGCGACGTTAATCACTAGAGATGGTCCATCGGTGAATCCTCCGTCAATAAAGTATCCATCTGTTTCTCCACAACTATTAGGCCATTGATTGCATACTGGAAGATAAGTAAATGAAGAGAGGAGAAGGTAACTTATGTTAGTATATGAAGGGCACCATCATATTGAACATTTGAATTCACATGATAAAACAATACAAACGCAGACTTTCCTGCAAAGTTGTCAAGCATGGGTTGGTTGTACATTCTAGCAATAGCTTTGTCATAAAGAGCAAGCTCTACAAAAGTCCCGTTTTGTTCAAGGTCATATCTCTCCTTTGAATACTTCTGAGAGTACGTTTCTGGGATGATGGGACTTCGATTGCCCATCACCGCTGATGAGATTGATGCTACCTGAACAACTGTCGAATCTCCTTTACAGTTACCCCCTCCACAGGAGTCTCGACCAAAAGGTTGTGATAAACCGTTTGATTTTGCTGTATATTCTTTAATGTTCGTAGTCCCATTCTCTCCAGGGTAGAGATAGAAGTCGTTCCAATCATCAAACGAATACTGGGAGGGTGTTGGGGCTCTACTAACATCCAAACTTCGTTGAGCCAAATTGATGGTTGAGTATCGATACGACGTAGTACCAAAATCATCTACAATGTAGACAGCGGAGAGTGGAACAGTGTAGATTGTATCGCCATCGTTCGGCCCAATGTATACCGCAGTATCTGATGAAGATGTTTCATTATTACGAACCCTCGAGTTTGGTATTAATGCAGATTGGATGTATAAATCTGTACCCTTTAAATCATCAATCTTATTGTCATACCCTGCTGTCTTCTTTGTAAAGTTCATGTCCCCATATGATTTGGATGTGTAAAGTAACATCTTATCCATCACTAATTTGGGGGTAAGCGGTGTGATAAGAGTTTAGAAAAGAAGCATAAGATATGCACACATATGATATGCACGAACATAGCTTACTGGCAGCCCAATCCCCACCAAAATATACAATTGTCTGACACAAATCAGATAGATTCTCAATATCCACACCATCTCCCAAATCCGTCATATTGCAAACCTCTCTTCCCAATTCATCTGTCATCGTAGTTGATGTTTCAATAGTATCTACTAACATCTGTTTATAAGCATCCATCCACTCAACAACAAAATCATATAATGCCTGTGAATCATTAGCATTAACAACACGGTCATAGAATTGTTGTGAATAGAATAATTGTGTACTAAACCATGATGCTCCCGATGTTGTGCTGATTGCCGAGAATTTTGATATGATGTTTAGTTTTTGGAATAGATTGGCGAAACCAACACAAGCGAATTGCGATCTCCATCCACCGCCTGTTGATGCCCATCGTAGTGTTGGTGCTGGTATATTGATTTGTGAAGTAGTAGATTCTTTCTCGTCGGTAGAAGCATATGTAGATGGCGTCAATAGCAAGAGGATGAGGAAGTACAGAATAAGATGTGCACAACAACTCGACAGATATTTCATTTTTGCAAGATATTGTGTAGTCGGCCACCAACTCGATGGAATATCGAAGCAAATCAATATTCAATATAAAAGAAGAAGCAGTACCAACCGTCTATATCAATGGATCCAGATAACCAGGCTATATAATCCGCTCACAAAAGCAAAAGATATTGAATTTATTTTGGGGTTCTCAATTTGGTATCCTTTTGCATATTAGGCAAATAATTATACCCAATATAATACTCTGTGATGAAAGATGTTACGTCTGTAGCATTATATATATTATACTACTAGGACAGTGAATTAGACAGCCAGGTGTTTGAACGATATACTTTCCATTGGTGGTGGTCTCTGTTCGGTATACTTTTCTCCCTCTTATGAAGTTCTCAACATGAAAACGACAGAAGATGTTGCAATTGGCAATTTACAATGGAGGGTGTGAGTATAAGGTTGGTATATATCTCTAAAGCCTCATCTGTATCACTCTAGGGAGTTCATACTTCTATCGGCAATTATCTAGTTCATCAGTCATAATACTCCACTCGCAGAATCACATTGCAATATGGCATCCAAAATAGATCAATCTACTGAAAAGATGAAAACAAGTACTACTAAATCAATACTGCTCAAACATGGATTAATGCCAACATATCAAGATATACAATTAAGTACTGAACACTTCGAAAACTATCTAATTAAATTACAGCAACAGTCTAATAATGGGCAGTCTACCACCGAGCCCCCTACAGAGATACCACCACAACTTAAGTTAGATGAAGAAACAACATCACAAATTATTATATTGCATTCCTACTTTTATAACTTTTGTACTCCATCACCATCAATTGGTAGTATTGTGAATGTATATTTGTTAGAATTACATCGTTTAGCTTTACTTCACGATAATGATGATGGTAGCAGTAGTAGCGGTGGCGATAAGGCCGCTGCAACCAACTTTACAGACATAAATTGTGAAGAATTACCAAAAGAAACTATAATACAAACTCAATCCAATTCCTATCCATACATTATCAAACTCCTCTCGTCAAATACAAACAAAATATTGTTAAAACTTCCAATGGTATTTCAATTAAGTTTCTTTCGTATATTAATTAGATTATTAAGTGGTGTTACTAATGATGAATATGATTTGGAATGTTTATTTGATTTTGATAGTCTGAATACTGCTGCTGCTGCTGCTGCTGATAGTGACAAGGATGGGGGTAGTAGAGATGGAGATGGAGATACAAAGAAGAGTAAAGTTGATATCACAGGACTGTTAGATTCAAAATGTAGACTGTCCAATGAATTAGATGAACAATCATCATCATCCTCAGATGATGATAGTTATAACTTCATACGAAAGTCATCCCTCGGTAGTTCAAGAGCACGTGATAGAACTACCTCTAGCTCATCCTTCTTTGACACATCTACTAAGTCGAAATCACACCACAGTAGATCAAAGTCAAGCATAAGCGGCAATGTCAGCGGTAATATCAATAGCAGTGTGAATAGGGCACGAACTACATCATCTGAAATTACAATACATAAACCAAACAACAATAATAAAGCCGAGGGCGGCGGTGGTAACGGTAAGGCATATACGGCATGGTCATTCGGTCGTTGGAAGAAGAAGAAGAATGCTCCTTTGTATTCTATTGTTAGGTACGTTAAATGGATATTTGCTCCGTATAATGTGCACCATTTAATGTATCCAAGTTTTGTATGCATCATCTTTGTGCATTTATGATGACATATGCTCTCGCTTTTCTAAACCTTTACCACATCTCGTTTTTTCTCGGATCTTTAAGGTTTATATCCAATTCCAAATGGAACGACCAACACCAAGAAGAAACAAGCATGAGAAGGAGAAGATCATGGAATTGGATTGGTGATAATGTACGATTGAATAGTGAAGAGGAACGTGTCTTCAATGAGGAGCATAAAGGAGATGGCGATGAAGATGGCAGCAGTGGCAGTAGTGATGATGAAGAGTTGATTAGGAACAAGTATGAAAAAGAAGATGTAGTAGGAGTATTGATACGTATATATCATGCTATATTACACAAGTGTTTAAAACAAGAGCAAGAATCAAGTGGCAGTAAAGAAGAAAGCAACACAGAGAGTGGATTTCAATATCTATTACTAGGTCCAGTATCACATCTTATTGGATTAGTCTGCTCGACTAAAGTTTCTGTGAAGAATTTACGATTGCTATTGGTTCTTATTGATGGCAGTGATCGTAGTTCATCCTCTCAACGACAACAACAACAAAAGAACAGTCCAATAATGAACTTGGCAAAGTTACATATCCTCCGAGCATTACGATATGCAGCTGAATATTCCATACAGATTAATGGTATGTTAATTGATAAGCCTGGTCCACAAACTTTCTTCTCCTTTGGTCAACATCAGCAGCATAATCACAATTCATCAACAACAACAAGAACAAAAGGTAGTAAATGTGGACTATCATCATCATTCTCAATGCCATACTGGCCCTTCAAATATGATTTCGGTATAGCCTGTTGGTTCCGTGCTGAATCATTTACAGCATTTGACAATTTGGCAACAAAGACGGCTATTAGTAATAATCTTGATTATGATGATGAACAACATGTTATTTTATTTAGTGCAAGGTGTAAGAACGGTGCACAGATTGAGATATCGTTTAAACCCCATTCTGTTGAAACAATATCATCATCAACATCAACAACAACAGGAGGAAATGATGGAACTTTAGTATCCACTGCTGCTACATTATTTGTCACCGTGAAGGATGCCACAACAGTTACCAACAAATCATTACGTAAAGTACGATTAGTAGGATGTGTATTATCCACGGGAGTTTGGTATCATGTGGCGGTACGGTTATCACGTCCCCGGTTAAGTCGATTTTCATTAGCACCATTCTCAAGTAAAGATGAGGTATCTATATTCCTAAATGGCAAGTTAATGCTTAAGGAACATATGAAGATGCCACAATTCCCATCAGATGGGTCAAACAGTGGTAAGAGTGGAGGAGGATTATTTGGTTCATCAATTGGTTCTTCCTCAACTGAATCTACCAAGAAGGTACCATTAGAGATATCCTTCTTTTCCAACTTTGATGGACAAGCTGGTGCATTGTATCTGTTCAAGGATCATGTTTCCGAAGAAACAATCAATGCACTATACAAGGAGACGATATCATCCTCAGATCAGAGTAGTTTTTCACACTTTGGTTCGTTTGTGGATCGATGGGATACCAATCATGGTAAATTGAATAGCTTGACTAAGGCGGTTAGTTCGGCATCGATGCATTCCGAGTTACAAGATGTGATACTACCAAATTATTCAATGTTTACAGGAGAGTATACAGAAAAAAGACAAATTCTATATGATCTGGTAGATGATGTTGATATAGATTCAGATTATATACCAACTGCATTATCAAGACAGGCATTTGGATCCAAGTTGTTGATAGTTTGGGATCCATGTCGGGTTAGTAATGGAATCTTGATTGATTCTCACTTGGGAGCACATGTATCAATGAAAGGTAGAGCGTCAGTTTGGTCATTTGAAAGTGTTCGAGATACTATCGAATCAGTAGGAGGTATGTCACGAATCCTGCCTCTCTTTGAAAGAATGTTGAATCAAGATACTGAAGGGGATATGATTTCATTATTAAGAGGAGGGGTCACTGCCGATCATCCAAACATGATAATCCCAGGCCTCATATTCCTTGTGGCATCGTTTATTCGTGAACATGAGTCTAATGCATGTGAATTATATCGCTGTGGAGGGATTAATGTTATTGAGAAGCTCCTACATGATAACAAGAAGAGAGATATAGAAGCAGGATCGGTTTATAGACTGGGTGTGTCATCAACAATAGCACAATACAATGCCAGTGCATTACTTGATCTATGGCAAGCATCTCGACTCAACTTTGCATTAGAAACAACAATCTTTTCGAGGCTCGTCTTTAATGTTCCCCTGTTACTCGGCGGTTTAGTTGAATCAAGAGGAACGTCTTTCCATCGTCTATATCTACCAATACTGTCAGAAATTGCAATGATGAATGGGGACAAAGTCCGTGATTGTGTTGGTACTGGACAACTCTTTGACCTAGTCACAGAGTATTCTAGTAGTGGTGACAGTAATGAAGTACAACAAGATATAGATGAGGATGAGGATCTTCTACTCCATGAGGCTACTACTTTATCCAAGTATACCTTATCTTCTCCTGAACAAGGCTTTGTGGTGGATACTTTGTTCGGTATGATAACAATCATGCTATCAAAGAGATGCCCCACATCTGACCTCTATCCTCTGTTGACATTCATTACATACAACTTGGATCTAGAGTGGGAAGCAAACTCTTCTGATATGAAAAACAATAGCATGGATGATGGTTCGGCTACTCACAGTAATCGGTATCGGTCAACTGTCAAGGCTGTCTCGATCCTCTTCTTCTTACTACAAAAGCCAAACACGCCAAACCTCATGGATTCATTGGCTGATATCTTTCATAATGGCAATGGTGTTGCATCATGGATGCTCTGTTGTTTAGTCAACTCATTTGATGACACGATTCGTGGGCTGGGTATCAAATGTTTGGCAGCCTTTCTTCGAATTGCTACCAAGTCTACTGCCAATTCCAATGTCGACGTGTCTAATAGCGACAAGCTACGATCTGTACCTTCCAGCCAAAAGATACAAAAGACAATGAAACTAGGATTAGAAGCCATTAGTCACCAGGCAAACAACATGCTATCAAACGTCAGGTCTGGCAAAGTTAATATCAAAATCATTTACAAGCTGCTCTGGCATCTACTGAAATGTCACAGAGAGAGACTTGGTCGGAACAGTTATGCCGCATTAATATACCTCATCATCAACGATGGCTCTTTGCCTTCATCGACAATTCCAATATCAGATATTATTGTTCCTAATAGTGAAAGGCTGGGTGGGTTCCGCTTGGTCTTGGACGAATTAGATGTTCAATCGTCTAAGGTGGATCCACGGCAGAGTATTAGAAATAAGTCTGGGGTAAGCACAGTCCTCCGCCTCATTAGATTCTTACCCAATGAACAGAAGGAACGGTGGTTGTTTGACATACTGGCCTTCCTTCTTGCTAGTTCATTGAGTGTATCCATCATTCTATCTTGTGATGATTGGCAACCTGTGTTGTTTCAACTAGTAGCGGAAGTGCTCGAAGAAATCTACGGAGAGGACACCAAGGATGAGGAAGGTGGTGGTTCGGAAATGGGTATTCAACGTAGTCAGTCAGGACAATCAATGGTAAACACAGAATCCCTCTCCAAGCCATCAGTCAGAACTCGATATGATTTGTCCCTCAAGTTATACGCCACGCTCTTGGGTCATTGTGTTCGACAAGGTGACGATGCAGCCTTCAATGCGGTCGAGATGGCAGCATCTTTACAGCGTGTTGATGCAAATGGTCAGGAGATATTTAGTATTCTGCTTAGTCACTTGTTTGCTGACCTCATTGAAAAGGGCACGGTTGCATCTGTAGAAAGGACATATAGTAATTCCGAGTCAAGAACTGCCGGACGAAATCGTGCCTTGAAACAATCTGCCAAGCTTGTTACCCAGTCAATCCTGTCCAATGGTGCAGCTGGTTTAAATATGAAGGAAGCTGTGAAGCAATGGCGTTGTTTACGACATCTAACTGCTCTTACGGTTGCAGTGGTGACAGAAAGTGGGTGAGTTCTTTGTGATTGAGATGAACATAAGATGTGCTCTTGGAGGATACCTCTTTGGGTATCTTTTTTGTGCATAAGATGTGATTCTATCTAACCCTTGTCCACTTTCCACCCACTAATACAGGTTTGGAGTTGTTCAGCTTTTCGATTATCGTAATCAAGATGCTTCTGCAGTTGATGGTATAACAGGTGGCATGTATGGAATACGGCTAGATAATCTTGTGTCAGGAGTCAACTCCTTCGAAGCACTTGCGGGTGCCAAGCTCCACGCCAATAGGCCCCGAGATAGATATCGATATGTATCAGTTGTCTTGGCATCTGAAATGTTGACAATTCTAGATGCCTTCATATTCCCTGATAACTTGGATGCATCACAAGCAGCTTCTCAGCAACATGGCCTATCACTTGTACGGACAACGGAGCCGCGATTGGGCATTTCACAAGGGACTCTCCTTGCGTCTCTCGTTCGGTTGTCACTCATTCTTCTTGCATATCTAGAACCAAGCTCTGTCAAGTTTCTACAAGCATGTAGTAGACTGCGGTGCTTCCTCCACTGGGTGCTTGAGGTACTAAGAGAGAGCGTGGCCCTAGGCGGATATTCTGAGGCTTTTACCGAGCTGACTGCTCCATTAGATCGAATGATTCTTGCAGTTGTTTTGCAATGTCATAGAGCTCTTTCAAGATGTTCTGCAGTCCTTGCTGAGATGGAATCATCTCCATGGCAGAAGTACTTTAGTGACATTGAGTCTAGACAAAAGAGTATCAGGTAGGTCGTTTTTTGAGTTTGGCATGTGTTACATTCGAGGAATCTAACTCAACTTTCAACTACTTATCAAACAACAACAGACGCCTCTTCAGAGCAATACTAGAACTAAGAGAGATTGTACTGGCAGCATATAGAGGGCGTCATGAGGTATTACGAATAGCTCTATCACCCTTGGGGTATGAGGCACTGGCAAATAGCTTAGACAATGATATCCCTTCCCCAAAGTCGAGTGAACCATCCAAGGAAGCATCTCTTCGAGGATTTTTAGACAACACATGGGTATCAGGCTTTAATGATGTGGACGTTGATGGCGATGTCATAATACCTGAAATGGTAGCTAATGGACAAGTCCATGAAAATCGAGAGGCATCCAAGAGAGGACGGCAAGCAATGGATGAGCTAGCATCAGAATCAAAGGCAATCGTCAAGGAATACTCCAATCTATTGAACACTCCCTTCACTCAATATTGTGAAACTCAACGCAAGTGGGCAGAAACAGATGCTGTACGAGACCGTGAATATGAAGGAGATGTATTAGTAAAGAAGTTATCAAGCAAGTACCAAACAGACATTGTCGACCTGAACAAGTCAATGGCATCAAGCTTTTTACTAACAATGAAAAGATTAAATTTGATAGTACAAATCACAAACGATCCTTGGAATCAACCAAGACATTGGAAGTTCAATGCTCATACAGATCTACTCTACAGACGGATATTATTTCAACCAAACTACAACTTTGACAATCACGCTAGTGCAAGTTATGAACTCAGTCTCGGTAAGGAACGAGAAATGTATGAACAAGAAGAAGCGGAGCGAAAGAAACGATTAGAAGAGGCTAAGAAAGAGCGTGAAAGGGCCGAGGAACTTCTTCGTGCGGCAATTGTGCCATACACTGAACCTGTAGAAGATGATGCCGAGGATGAGGGAGACGATGACGACGATGACAGAGCTGACAGTGACGGTTTTCTGGGTTGGAATCTATCCGAGGATAGGAACGAATCATTTGAGCACTCCTCGAGTGGTAAAGTTGATGGAGCTGAGAATGAAGAACAGACTGATGACCCCCAGAATACATCTACTGATAACCAATCAAGTGTAAAAGATATTGATGAGTCATGGGATCAGATAGAAGCTGCAGATTACGAGGAGGGTGGTGAATCAGACCCGTTTGCATGGGCTAGAAAGTTCATGTGGGCTGAAGGAGAGCGCTATGTTCACAGCTTCGAGTCTATCGTGATGGTATCTATCCAAAATACAAAAGCTGGAACACTGTTACTCACATCTCATAGTATCTATTTCCGTCAGTTGGGTGAAACAATGGACGTGATGACAAAAGAGGCTGTCAAATCTGGTGACGAGAAGGGCAGGAAGCATGACATGAAATGGAAGCTTAGTCGCTTGACGGATGTACATGGACGACGTTACATGTTGAAAGCCCAAGCACTGGAACTCTTCTTTGCAAATATGGAAGGTGAGACTCTTTTTTGTTTTGCACTATTGTTGATTCATGGTGGATAAGGTCTACCTTGACCACATTTTATGATGCACAAACAAGCCGATACCTAGAATTTGGTATCCTTTCTAAAAAGAACACATCTCATGTTCACTTTTCAATAACTCACCATGCTTGCTTCTTCGTTAGGTGTATTCTTCACTTTTAATGGAACCAAGGATAGAGATTTGTTTCATGCCAAGTTAAGGGGTAGCTGCAAGGCACCGCTACTCCGGTCATTCAAGAGCCTCAATCCCCGATCAGTCTTCAAAAAGTCCAAGCTTACCGACCTTTGGCAGAAGAGAAAGATTAGCAACTTCCAATACATTATGGCTCTGAACCTGATGGCCGGAAGAACATTTAATGACATTACACAGTACCCCGTCTTTCCCTGGATACTTGCTGATTATACAAGCGAGACGCTTGATCTGTCTGACAGTAGTGTTTACCGAGATCTGAGCAAGCCTATGGGAGCGCTGAATCCTGACCGATTGGAACAGCTACTTGATAGATACGAAGACCTTGATGGCTTCCCCGAGGAAGAAAAGTTCTTATATGGTAGTCATTACTCATCACCGGGCGTTGTCTTACACTACTTGATACGCCAGGAGCCATACACATCAATGCATGTTACTTTGCAATCAGACCGATTCGATTGTCCTGACCGGCTCTTCTTTGGTAAGTCATATCTAGTACCTATTTTGACTTTTTGTATGATGGATTACATCTCACTCACTCTCATGTCCCATTCTCACTACTCATTAAAAACAGATTTGGGTGGATGCTGGAAGTCTTGCAATACATCTACATCTGACGTGAAAGAGCTAATTCCCGAGTTCTTCCTCTGTCCCGACATATTTACAAACACCAATGAATTCCCTCTTGGTAAAACACAAACAAAGGTTTGCGTTGATAGTGTAAAGTTGCCGCCCTGGGCCAAGGGATCACCACACGAGTTTATTCGTCTACACAAACTGGCTCTTGAATCAGATTATGTATCCAATAACCTACACCATTGGGTTGACTTAATATTTGGATACAAGCAACGTGGACCAGCCGCATTAGATGCTCATAATGTTTTTCATTACCTATCTTACGAGGGAGCTGTTGATATTGACAAGATTACCGATGAGGTTGAACGGAAAGCAATAGAGGGACACATAAGTAACTTTGGTCAGACTCCGAGTCAGCTCATACCTAAAGAACCCCACCCTCCTCGGTCGTTTGTTGAGGATGAACCACTTCCTCTCTTTCAGGTAAGTTTGAGAATCTTTTGTATACATTGTCAACATTGCTTTTGTAACATCATTCACTAAACCGCTAATCTTTTGTGCATTACTTAAACATAGGATCTTCGTCTTGAAGAAATGAGATGTGATACACCTAAAAAGCAATTCGGTGGACCCAAGAACTCATCTGTCAGTGGACCCATTATCAGTATACACGCTCTTGGAGAATACATCTTTGCCATTCACTCAGACTTTACTATATGCACATATAAACTGACTCATTCTCGAGGGTCGTCACCATTTCATTTCAAGACTGATAGGGCCCGAGAGTTGGAAAGTAAAGATATGAGCTTCTGTCATGCAAGGGCCAAGGGTTATGATGATGAAGAGCACCATCAACAAGATGTATCATTTGCCATTGCACTTGGATCAAACAAATCTCAAGTCACCGGCAGTTCAGACCCGTACCATCTCTTGATAAGTAGTGGCTACTTTGACAACTGTGTAAAGACTCACTCTCTTGACTCCCTGCAGTTGTTGAATAGTCTTAATGGAGAACATCGTGGTCATATACGCTGTCTTGAAGTGGACGACGAAGGAGAGATACTTGTCACAGGAGGAGAGGATGCTACTTGTCGTGTATGGATTGTTGATCATGATTCTCTTGCATATGCAATCACGGACGGGTTCGTCAAGTCATCATTGGGCAGTAGCAACGATGCATTTGAAGGCTCGGATAGCTCTCATGTACACACTCTACTAGGTCACGTTACACCAGTGACATGTGTGGCCATTTGTACCAAGTTAGATATCGTAATAAGCGGATCACAAGGAGGATCAATATGTATCCACAATATTCGATCAGGAAAGTTCATTCGCTCTATGCATATTGATTCTACTACAAAAGAAGTAAAGGAGTCATGTTCTGGATATGGTATTCCAGTGACAAAGCTAGCAATTCATATAGATGGATACTTTGTTGCCCATCTTTGTGATGGGAGCCTATATGTCATTACAATTAACGGGCAACAACTCTTGAGAACAGACATTGAAGAGAACATTACTTCAATGATAGTTTGTCCAAAAAGCGACTCAGTCATCACTGGTGGTAGTATGGGTTGTGTTAGAATATGGAAGCTTAGTGATCTCAGCTTACAATGCACTGTAGATGTCAAGAAACATGGTTCTATTACAAGTTTAGCATTTGCTCATGACTCTGAATTCCTATGCATCGGCAGTAGTAACGGTTTGCTCTCAGTGGTTTCAAGAATACCAGAGTAGATGAATAGTCCAATAATAACTTATAATAGTGAATAATAGAGTATTCTATGATGTATTACTGACACTTAGACTTTAATAGTATCGATACTTCTCACCAGCCGCAGCAGCTTTATCCCTTTGATCACTTTTAATCTCGCCTAAATATGCTTGAAATAATTGTAATGCTTTTGTATACTCGTCTTTTGTTGCATATCCATATGTGTACATCTGTTTGATCCTTTCCAAAGAATCACTATGTCCACACCTCACTGCAATCAGGAAGTGTTTCAATGCTCTGTCGTAATTGCCCGCAATCTTTTCCATATTACCTAGATTGTACCTTGATGTTTCATTCCCTCTTATAGCTGCTAGCTCATAATAGTGCCTAGCCTTTTTCTCGTCAACTTCTACCCCTTTGCCATAAGAATAAGCATAACCAATGTTTGAATGAGTTATGGACGTCGTCGAGTTGATAAGCATATATGGATCCTTCTAGGATATAGAATAGTTCATTTAACCCGCCCACCCGACCCCCTCCTTGGCCTGACTGCTGATACAGACAGTCGGCCATTGGAGGCAAGTCCATTGCATGACCAAGCTCAGCAGCAGTATGAAATAGTTCTAACGACTTGCCATAATCTTGTGGAAATTCTACCCCGTGAAAATAGCGACATCCTTGGTTGTAGATTGCAATAGCATTCTCCTTTTCTATAAGCTTCATTCTCCTTTCTATTATCTCTCCATTTGTAGGCTTCGGTGTTCTACAATAAGGACACTTATCATTGGCAATTCTATTCCCTTGATCATCATACAGGCGCATAATAACAGCCATAGCATATAACCTTTCCACAGCATGATTGGTATTGCCACCCCGAGTTGAGCGATGGTATACGAAGGAAACAAATTGGACAATCTTCTGCAGGCGGTGGTTCTTTGAATAGATTCTCATCATGTAACTCAGCGGCACGTTTTCTACATTCTTTCTTATGTTGTGGTCGATGAGCAATTTGACATTCCCTACTGCAATACTTCACCATCTTACATGCCGTACATGATTTGAGTGATATACTACCCTCCTCGCCTTTCCCACAATTGGCACATCTTGAATAATCGGAGGATATACAGCTCATTATAATGTGTATGGTACTATGTATGGTTTGCTACCTAATAATTTGTGCATATGATGTGTTCAAAATTTTATTGTCTATTTTGATCTAAGTGCCCTAGAACCTTAGCACTGCGGCATATACCAAATACCACCACAATACAACAATGTAATAATCTGCACCACGAGTGATAGTCCTTTGGCGGTAGTATGGTTTTGCTACTGTTCAATGTTACAAAGTATCGTATTGTGTACTCCTGTACTCCATTTATATGTATAATACAAAGCTGAAGAGTACACAATCACCGAGCTACCACCAATTGAGATTAAGCCGCCTGTTACCATGCTTTGCAGAGTATATACGAAACTGATCATTATAAGATATGTGTGTGTTGTTAGGGGTCTCATCGCAGTCAATGATATTTTAGTGGCTAAAGACTTCGATTGCAACAACCCAAAAAATAAACACAAACATACAAATCACGTAATAAACCAATCACCTTCATTGCAATAAAGATGGATAGTGAAAGCAGCCCAATACCAAAGAAGAAGAAACGCCTAAGCGTATCCACTGAAGGTACCGAACAAGGTGGCGGTGGATTGGCAACATGCGGGTCTCATCCGCAATCATCACACTTTACTAACAATAACGATACCAAAAGCAACAAAAACAATTTAGCAATTGGTCAAGAAGTTAACATCGAATCACGAACACAGCCGGGTATTAACAAACCCGGTGGACATGGTACTATCTCCAATATACATTATGATACTAACAACTCAGTGCCTAAAATGGTGGATGTCAAGTATAGTTTGGGCGGCAAGGAGGCGAATATCGAATTAGAGTATGTGAAACCTCATGTTGAATTACCAACACGTCGTAGAAGTCGATTTAGTATAAGTCAAGATAGTAACAATAATAGTAGTAGTCAGGGTAGTGATACTGCTAGTGCTAAACCAGTTAATGCTACCAAGGAACGATCAACATCACTATCAGAATCATTGGCACAAAGTACAGCCGATTGTTTATTTAGTGAACCTGAAGATGAACAACAGCCATTAACTAAAAAGAAGCCTGCCCCACAAGATGAGAAAGATGACCTTGACACACCAACCAGGGCAGCACTGGCCGTATCAGCATCTATGCTATCATTACCATTAAGTGAACCATTGAATACCCCTAAGGATGATGAGGGTGATATAAAGTTGGAAAGTACAGAAACGCTTAGTAAAGGAGAGGATGTTAAAGCAGCTGATAGTCGTAAGAGAAGAATGAGTACCGAAGAGGATATATTATTAGGATCGAGTAGTAGGAATACTTCTACCAATTCATTGGCTGCTGCTGGCGATAAGAAGAAGAAGGAGGAGGAGGTTGGTGGTATGCCAGAAGCGAAGAAGGTCAGGGTTGATAACATGAAAATGGAAGAGGGAGGACAAGATGACTCTTCTTCTGAAGCATCCGATTGGTCAACATTTAGGGGTGAAGAATATCATCAGGAAGCAACGTCGTGGTCGGTACGTCAAAATCTAGGTGCCAAGAAGGTATCAATTACGGCACCACTCTCTTCTGCCTCAAACAATAATAATAATACCCCACTCTCCAAAGTGAACGATACACCCAACTCCACATCAACAACATTGCAAAAGGAACAAGGCATACCCCAACGATGGAGATCACATCAAATGGCAGAAGATTACATCTCACTAGCCTCATCAATTACATTACCACCCATATCAAAATTAGGCCCATACGGCTATACACCCACCATTGGTCAATACCCCATTGAACAGGTAACAGCATTAGGATATCTAACATCAGAACTACGACGTCCAACTGTCATTGAAAAGTGGAATCCATACGAAATATCAATATTTGAAGCAGCATTAGCATTACATGGTAAGGTCTTTCATACTATATCAAAGATTGTCAAGACGAAGAATACAAAGGAGGTTATTGAATTTTATTATGTGTGGAAGAAGACTAGTCATGGTAAACGTTGGAAGAATAGTTTTGTACCTGAGATATTGGAAAGTGAGGAAGATAGTGACGAGGAGGAAGTAGAGAGTGGGGAGGGAAAGTAAGGCTGGGACATTTGTGTCTGTATCAGTATTATATGTTTAGATAAAGACACAGAAGACAATCATTAAATTAGTTATCTGATTACATTAGTATATACTTTTCGTCGTCATCCAAGTTCTTGGCTTGATTACATATCATCATTCTCAACTGCAAGTCTCCTCTTTTTCTCATTTTCATGCTTCGTACACAATCCTTTTCGGTAGACTTGATTGGTACAATCAACATGCGTGCAAGTAGGCCTCTTGGCACCATGTCTTGTACAAAGTCCACCACTATATACAGAGCTAGTGCATCCCTCATGTTTGCAAGTGTTCTTCTTGGATTTGCCACCATGTATACTGCATAGGCGTTTGCTGACAGCGTATCTCGTACACCCATCATGACTACACCTTCCCACCTTAGCCCCATGCCTCGCGCATAAACCTCTCTCCCTTGCATATGCATTACATCCATCATGAGTGCATATCTTCTTCTTTCCTCCATGTCGCATACACAGCCCCGCTTTGATGGCAACATTTTTGCATCCATCATGTGTGCATTTCTTTTGCGTTGCCCCGTGTCTGTTACACACTCCTAACTTTACACTTCGATTTGTACATCCATCATGGCTGCAGTAATTGAATCCTCCATGAATGTAACACGTACCACTTTCACGTGCTGTACGTTTACATCCTTCAATAGAACATTCGTCACCTTGAGTTGTTTTAGGCTTAGATTTCTTTTTCTTGGTAGACTTTTGCAACAGCGGCTTCGGAGGTATATCTTAATCTGCATTATTTGCAATGGGAGGTAAAGGAGGCAAGGTAGGAGGATTCTCAGGGAGCATCGCCATCATCTTTTGAGTTTGGGATACTGACGCCGGTGAGGATGATGGCATCTTTTGCTCGAGTACTCCCAGTACTCCCCCATCGTCGTCAGTATCTTCCCCTTCATCTATACTCTTCACATTAACAGGTTGATATAATTTTGCATCTGTTTGTTCCCTGTCGATTGACACATCATCTAAATCTAAACTTGATGTTGATGTGTTCTTGTCTGGCTTCTTCTTCTGTTCGCCTTCTTCTCTCTTCAGACGCTTTGCAGTATGACTTGACCTATATATCAACTCACCAAAATCATCATCGTCGTCGCTTAGGTTAGCCATCATGTTTACCAAGCACGCTCTTTATATATAGAAGTTATCTATTGTACATGATCGGTATCATCAACAAAAGATACTTATTTTGACGGCCGGCGGCGGTATCTTTTAATAAGTGTTGAAAACACTTATTAAAACTGCAATGAGATCAGCCTCCGCCGGCCGCCGCCCATTCGTCAATAAATAATATGAGCACACCACCACCCCCAACACAATATGGTGAATCACCAGGTCGTACATCAGTCTCAGTAGCGTCTTCACGCGCGTCATCAATACCAATGAGTTATTCTATGGATTCCGAAGGTGCATCATTAACTCAACCCCCAAATTCTAACAATATTGGAGGAGTTGGTAGAGAATCACCACCAGGTAACTTACCACCAGCCTATGCATTACAACACTCTGGACATATACGAGGCGCATCAACATCAGGAACATCCTTCGCCACCACAGAAGACTCGATTGATTCACGTATGGATCAAACTATTGAAGATTCATTATTATCACAATCGACTGGATATGAAGGATTAGGCACTAATTCTCAACAACGCTTAGCACAAATGGGTAGCTCACCATCGAATAAGGTTGAAGAATTAAATCAATATTATCAATATCAACAAGATCAAGAGGGATATAATACACTACCTGATAATTATAACAACAATTTAAGTACAGTCAATGAATCATATCAATCATCAGCATTAGACACATCAAATAGCGAAGATGCCACATCAACGATATATACAATGCACAAAAAGTTATTACAATTATTAAGTAATCCACAATTATTCAATAATGCTATTTCATGGCAAGAACAGTTAGATAAGGGTATTGATCCCAGTATCCCAATGGGAAGTAGTATTAATAATATTGGTACGAATGTTGATTCAAACAAGCTGAATTCAGGATTTGAAACAGAATTTGATGATGATTCTACATTTAAGGGATTAGTTGATGATGATACTACCGCTGCAGGAGCATCAACCAAGGGTGGTAATGATAAGGGTGAGACAAAAGTGGCAGCTACTCAAGATGAAACATTTGAATTCAATCCCAATTCCAACACTTCAACAAAAAAGGATGACGCTTATAAGAAAGAAGAAGAAGTAAAACCAAAAGAAGAACCACTCCCAATTCAAATATTCGCCTCCGATGCCGAGGTAGTCTTACCCCAAGCATTAACCGCAACACAATTATTTGGTATAGAACGTGTAACTGGAATTGAATTAGAAGCGGCCGCGGGTATAATACCATTATCACATTTATTCATGAGATGGTTAGCATTAATGCCAGAGGGTGATCATGTGAATGTTATTGATCCTCCCGGGTTGACTGTTATGAAGATATTGGGTGGTGGGTATAGAGTTACTGGTGCTCATCGTGTTGTTTGGAGGTATGTTCTATAGTTTTGTTATGTGTGTGTTATGGTTCAATTGTATGGCTGTGTAGCCTTTCATGTGTCCATAACTAACAAATGGATACAACCCTACACATCTTATCTCCATGTATAAACACAGATGGATGAACAAATTCTCACCAGTAAGTACATCATCCAATGGAGGAGGAGGAGGACAAGGAAAGGGTAGTACCGATTCATCAGACTTTGACTTTGGTGACCTAGTTACCATGACAATAATTGATGTATTCGAGACAGATGTTAATGGCAAGCTACTTAGTTATTGTCCCACGTTTGATAATCGGGCAGTACATAAGACACCCGAGACTATTGAACGGATTAGGAAAGGAGCGAGTCAATTGAAGGAAGGTTATTTGAATGTGGCTAATAGTCCTGCGGGGAAGACTGCTAGTTTGGTAAGTTGTTTATATATCTTTCCTTTCTTTTTATGTACTGCAGTATTGACATATCATTACTCAACTTGAACATATCATATGAACAAAATTAATAGGCAACTCGACAGTTTGGAAAACTGAGCGTCCGTGCCGCGTATGTGGTAGGGAATGCAGTTAAAACAAAGATACAGCAACAGAACAATGTTGCTGGAGATGAATCAGTCGAAGAGGGGTTGAATGAACTATTGCAATCTCAGATTGCTTTGGATGAGAGTGATGTTAATGTGAAAGAATGAATGAAGATGCCAACTCAAAGGTATCTTTTGAAAGTTAGTCTACTCGAAAGTATGCACAGACAACATAGAATGAGGGATCTACTCTGATGATATAGATTACTTAACTTATAAGCTTAAGAGTGAGAAGTAGTAGCCAGTTTGTGTTGCCTTTATAAGGTATGATGAGATATCATAAGGAGAGTAAGGAGCTAGAAGAGGGAGAGAGCTGGTATCAGGATACCACCTCCCCCAGATGAGAAGAAAAAATCTTTTGTGTAGAATCAAT